>Ga0247787_1000002_pt1 | contig 72924 bp, 104 predicted proteins | sample UWRJS126311R4_FD_179923 | JGI IMG/M metagenome (GOLD analysis project Ga0247787, IMG submission 179923) | Soil microbial communities from Arlington Agricultural Research Station in Wisconsin, United States - UWRJ-S126-311R-4 | ecosystem: Environmental > Terrestrial > Soil > Agricultural land...
TTGGCCTTATACTCGCCTCTAAGTGCCCCGTCCGAATAAACCCCTCAAGCCGGAAGCCGGCATTCCCCTCACTCCCGAACAACTGGCGCGCCAGGTAGGCTCCTACAACCGCACCAAGTTCATCGCCCCTTCCGGCGAACTGATCTGGCAAGCCAATCCTGGGATGCAGGAGAACATCTTCTTCTGGTCGAACCCCGAGGGCGTCACCTTCTACGACCCGGTGACGTCTGCCCCGCTTCCGCCCAACAAGAAATTCATTTGCGACGAGATCCTGGCCGGCGGGCCCCGAGGCGGAGGTAAGACCGCCGCCGGCATCGCCTGGGCCGCGAGCTACGTGTCGAACCCCAAGTACGTGGGGACGCTCCTCCGACTCAGCAATGAAGCGATGAAGGAGACGATTGAAAAAGCCTGGGCCATGTACCGGCTCATGGGCGCAGTCAAAAAAGGCAACCCCACCTCGTTCTTATTTCCGACTGGGGCGATCATCTACACCGGGTACCTGCGCGACGACGCCTCGTTCGAACAGTATCGCGGACATGAATACCATAGGGTGGTTGTCGAAGAAGCCGAGCAGATCAAATCGGAAGCCTTGTACGCCGCGATCCTGTCGTCGAACCGCACCTCGGTCCCCGGGCTGCGGCCGCAGATCCTCCTGACGGCGAATCCCGATGGGCCCGGCGCGGCTTGGCTCAAAGCCCGCTTCGTCAAGGTCCGGAAGAACATCGACGGCGAGCTCTTCCCGTATGGGGAGCCCATGTTCGATCCCCATTCGAAGCGATGCAAGATCTACTTGCACGGGCCGCTCAAAGACAATCCGCAACTGCTCGAACAAGATCCCCACTACGCGGATCGCCTGGCCGATCCGGCGCACCCCGAGTCGCGGCGTAAGGCGTGGATCGACGGCGACTGGGACATCTCGGCCGGCATGTTCTATCCGGGATTCCGCCCGCGCGCGATTGCCTCTGAGATCACCCAGTTTCCCGAAGCGTACCATGTGATCCCCAGTTTCCAAATCCCCGGCTGGTGTCATCGCTGGATCAGTTGCGACTGGGGCCACAAGCACCACACCGCCGTCTACTGGTTCGCCCTCGGCCAGGACAAACGCATCCACGTCGAAGACGAACTGGTGATCGCCGGCTACGGCGCGGATGAACTGGGCGCGGAGATCGCGCGGCGCTCGCTGCCGCTGCTCGAACGCATGAGGGAGCCGCGCATCCGCTGCTACCTGAGCCCGGATGCTTTCCAGGTTCGCGACAAGGATCACATGATCAGTGATCAAATCACCTACGGCGTCCAGCGCATCCTGGGGCCCGGCTCCTCGCTGATTATGGAATTCACGCCGCAGGAGCTCACCGTCTCGAAGCTCGATCCGCAGGCGGCGATGCGGATGCGGGAAGAGCGCCTGGCCGGCAGCGAGATCGAGGGCTCGTCGATCTGGTTCACGCGCGCCAACAACGACCGCAAGGCCGGCTGGGAGTTTATCCGCGGGCTCCTCCGTTTCCAGCCGCTCAACCGCAAAGCCGAGCCTGACCTCGCCTATGGCGACGAAATCCTGCGCACGCGGGGCATTGTCGCTTACCAGAAGTACATGGCGATGTTTGCCCAGGAGAAGAACGAAATCCTGCCCCGGCTGCGCATCCACGATAAGTGCCAGATCTTGGTCGAAACCATTCCCAAACTGATCTCGGACTACCCGAACAATCCCGAAGACGTCAAGAAATTCGATTCGACCGAGACGACGATTGGCGATGATCCGGCAGACAGTTTGCGCTATGGCTGCATGGGGTTCAAGGACCACGAGTCCAAGGTTCCCAAGGAAGTGTACATCGACGAGGAGATCGCGCGGATCGCGGCGCTGAACCCCCAGGACTCGGACTTCAACATGCGGATTCTGATCGCCCAGCAAGCCCAGAGACGTTACGATAAGCAAACGAACGCGAACGAGTCCTGTATCTTGTTGAGAGATTCGATGCTAGCGAGGAAAGGTCTGATACACCCATGAGCCCCATGATGGAAGAAGGACTGGGAGCCCCGCCGTCTTCGCTTGAAGACGCCGCCGCCGCCCCGCCGCCGGTCAAGCGATCGGAGGGCGCGGGCCTGCTCAAGAAGGGCACGACCGAGAAGACGCCCGAGTCGGTCAACTACACCTCCGCCGCCGAACGCTGCGCCACATGCGAGCACTTCGACGAAGAGGCGCTCCACTGCAACGAGAACGATTTCGACGCCGAACCCGAGGGCCACTGCGACAAGTTCGAGCTCTTAGGCGACGGCGGCGGCGAAGAGTACACCGACCAGATGGCGGGCCAGGAGATGCTCGCCGAAGACCAGGGCGAAGAAGCCGAAGAAGAGTACTAACCCCGTGCAGCCCGGCTTGTGGACCTCGCTCATCATGATGATCCCCGGCGTGCGCGCGGCCTACGCGGTGGCCGAAGAGAAGCGCCTCGCCGCCGCGCATTTCCAGGGGCAGATCCTCGCCATGCAGTCGCGCCTCGACCAACTCACGGTTGAACGCATCGAGCTCCAGCGCGCCAAGGACGATGCCTACAAACTGGCGATCAACATCATGAGCCAGTACCAGTGGGGCGTGAAGCAGTACGAGGACGTGGGCGGGATGCCGGCCCAGTTCCAGCCGCAGGGCGGGGCCATGCCGTCCGATTCGATCAACGCCAGCGCCTTGATCGGGCGCGGCAACAAGGACGCCATCGAAGAATTCCTGCGCGTCAGTATGGAGAACGACGAGTACGAGCGGGCGGGGAGCCATTAGATGGCGGAGTACAACGGACGGCCCATCACGCGGTACGGCTCACCGGCTACCAACTTCAATACGCCCCTCTCCTTCGACGAGGAACTGCGGTTTCAAAAGCACAAGGCGAAGTACTCGCCGCGCGATTCCGGGGAAGACTACGACGAGCGCGGAGCCTTTCTCGCCGGCCAGGTGGCCGATCAGACCAAGGAAGAGCACGGCAACGACCTCTGGAAAAAGCCCAACCATCCTACGCAAAGCCACGAGAGCCTCTACGCCGGCCACGGGCCCGCCGGGGATTGGCTTCCCCAAGGCGGCTACGTTCCGGCGGGCGGTCTGCTCAAAGCCAAGTTGAAGGACGACATCGCTGCCGCCGATCCGCGCAACAAACCGACCATGCGCGCCCGCAACGCCTGGGAGAGGGACAAGTAACTTGATCGCCGATACCGATTCAAAGACTGTCGTCACGCCCGCGGATTTCATCCAGACCCACTCGACCGCCCTCGGCAAGTGGATCCTGGAAGACCTCGACCGCCCGCTCTCGGCCGCGCGCGCCGCGCAACTCCTGCGCGCCAAAAAAGCCCTCTATTACTGGGAGGGAAAACAGTATGGGCATCTCAAATACGACGCGCACCTGGGCTCGTTCGACTGGGTTCCGCTCGACTTCAAAGAGGAAGTGCAGAGGGTTTTCGCGAACGTCTATAACATCGTGTACGCCGATGGGCAGAAGTTCAACTCGCTCGTAGGCCAGCGCAGATTGAATCAGAAGGCAGTCGCTGACGACGCGCAGAATTTCACGCAGACGGCGGTGGCTTCGAAAGCCAACACGATGGCGAAGCACTTACTGAGGTATTGGAAGCTGCAACGCCGCGCCCCGAATGAAATTGCCGAAGTGGTTTGGAACACCGGCCCGGTATTCGGCTTTGTCGACCACGTCGTCGATGGAAGGAAGCACGGCTATCACAACGAACCGATTTACGGGACCGAAGAGGTCGAAGGGCCCGGCGAACTGCTCTGCCCGGTGTGCGGCGGCAAGAGCCCCGAGGACAGCCCCCAGTGCGTCAACTGCGGCTCGCCGCTCGATCCGGCGACGGCCCCGAAGATCCCCGGCCCCCCGATCCAGCAAACGGTGCAGCAGGGCGAGCAGTCCTACGCCAAGGGGATGCCCGAACTGCAACTGCTCTCCTGCATCCAGGTCATGACGCCGTACGACGCCAAATGGGTCGACGACGATCTTGAGTGGCTCGACTACTCGTACCCGCTCTCGAAGCTCAAAGCCAAGCTGGTGCTCCAGCGGCTCAACGCCGCTAAGAAAGATCTCACGCCGCTCGCCGACTGGGACTCGGACGAGAACGTAGCCGAAGCCGGCAGGATCCTCGAAGAGATCCAGAACCCGAATGACCGCACGATTGACCGCACGCAAGAGACGGTGTCCTACGGCCGGCGATGGTTGAACCCCTGCGCCTACGACGGGATGCCGCGCGCCATGCGCCGCGCCGCCGAAAAGATGTTCATGGATGGGTGCTTGATTCACCGCATGGGCGGGAAGCCGGTGGCTATCGATGCGACGAAGATGACCGAGCACTGGAGCGTGTGCAAGGCGGGCACGAATTGCTATATCAACGGGCCCGGCTTAGTCCACAACGTGATGGGCCAACAGGACTCGATCAACAATTTTTGGAATATGGCGGATGAAATTATTATGAGGGGGATTCCGAAGCACATCGTCGATTCGCAAGTGCTCAATCCCGAGACGGTGAAGAAGTCCGGTACCGTCAACGAGCTCTTGTTCACGAGGACCGGCGGCGTCGATTTGAGTAAGGCATTCGTCACGATTCCCACGGCGCAACTCCATCAAGGGCTCATGCCGGTGGCCGAGATGATGCGCCAGTACACGCGCGAGGCAGACAACATTCAGCCCGCGTTATTCGGTGGCGGCGACCCCGCTCCGACCTGGCGTCAGGATCAGCAACAAAAAGCCGGCGCGTTGCAGGGACTGCAGTTACCCTTCGAGGGGATGCAAAACTTCGTGAGCGACATTTTAGAGGACGGCGTGCGCCTGGGCGCGCGGCACGGCGTGGGGATGGTGTCGGTCCCATCGTCCGGATTCGGCGAGATTGGCGAGTCCATCGACCTGGCCGATCTCGAAGAAGAGGGTTGGCATATCGAGGCGGTCGACACCGCGCCGCAGTCGTTCACCGAGAAGGTGACGAAGCTATCGGGCCTCTCGCAAGAGGCTCCGCAATTGGCCCAGAGCATTGGGTTGGGCCATCCGATTAACGCCGCGCAAACCAAGGCATATTTCGGCGTAGATGACTTCTATGCCCCCGGCGAGTTCCTCTATCAGACGGTAATGAACCGCATTCAGAAGCTGCTCTCCGAGCCCACGATCCCGCCGCAGATCGACCCGAACACCGGACAGCCGGTGCTCGATCAGATGGGCGTGCCGGCGGTCGAAACCAGTTCGATCCCCATCGATCCGTTCCTCGACACCGACCACACCACCATCGCGACGATCATCCGCGAATGGTGCATGAGCCCCGCCGGCCAACAGGCTTCCGAAGACCCCGGCCAGTATTTCAATAACGTCAAATTGCATGGGCAGGAGCAGGACGCCGCCGCGCAAGCGGCGATGATGCAACAGGCGATGGCAGCGGCCCCGCCCGCAGAAAATGCTGCACCGCCCGCATAATCTCGTGTTATAAAAGATTCCAATGGAAGAACCGGGCAGCGGCCCAGCGTCCTCGACGCCAGCGGCCCTCAGCGTCAGTGCCGAACTCGACGCGATGTTCGACGATGTCACAAGCGACTCCCCTGTGGAGGAGACGACCTCTACTGAGTCCGTCAAGACATCTGAGGCGAACCCGCAAGACTCCACCGTCCAGCCGCCGTCGCCCATCGATTTCGAGGCGGACGACGACACCCCCGCCGTCGAAGACGACGCTCCGAAAACTCCCGCCAAGACCGAGTCCGAGCCCGCGCCTGAAGTAGAGGCCGCGTCGCCGATTTCGGACGAGGACAAGGAAGGCGAAGAGTACGAGATTCGCGGGAAGAAGTGGATCCGGTACCCCGAAGCCCGCGGCAAAGAGGTCTTTGCCGGCTACCAGGCGTCGAAGGCGCTCCAACGGGAGCTCGGCTACGACCAGCCCGTCACGCCCGAAGCGGTGAAGCAACTGGCCGGGGACAAGGCTCTGCTCGACAATATCGACTTCGATGTCATGTCGAACGATCCGGCAGACCAGGCGCGCGCCTTCCGGTACCTGTTCACCACCGCGCGCAAAGCCTACGACCAGGGACACGCCGCGCACAACCCGCACGCGACGATGGCCGATGCCTTCCTGCACGCCGCCGAGACGTCTGCCCCCGAGGTGATCGCCGGGATCGAGCACCGCGTCACCCAGGAGACATTCAACCGGCTCTACCAGAAGGCCATCGCGGCCGGCATCGAAACCGAAGCGGGCAAAGAACTCCTCAACTCGGTGCAGCGCGCCGAGCAAGCCCTCACCGGGAACTACCGCAAGCGGGCCGATCTCGCCAAGCAGCCGCCGCCGCCCGACAAGATCGACCAGCGGCTCCAGGTGGTCGAAGCGAGAGAAGCCGAGCAAGCGGCGCAACAGTCGCAACAGGCCAAAGCGGCCTGGGACTACTGGTATGAAGGAACCCGAGGCGCGATCTGGGAAGGGATAACCGGCGCGATTGGGAACGTCATCAAGCCGGTCGCCGGCTCATTCAAGAATTTTCCGGAAACGCAGAAGAACGTGGAAACACGCCTGCGTGAAGAAGTAAGGGAAGCTCTCAACGCCGACCGCAAATTGGCGTCGTTACGAGAGCAGTACGTCAAGCAAGCTAGCATTGCCGGAAGCGAAAGTGTCCGGGATGGGTGGCGCGCGCGACTCGTGCAAATGTATGCCGCCAAGGCAGACCAGGTGCTTCGTGACAAAGCGCCGAAGATTCTGTCGGAGACGGCTGCGAACATCAAGGCTCGCAGCGACAAGACTCACCAGCGGCTCCAAGGTACGCAATCGCTACGTGGAACACCAGCGGGCGGAAGCGCCCCCAACGGTACGACAGCGCCAGCATCCGGCAACAATAAGTTCGACAGTAAATCCTGGGCGAACGAATTCGAAGCCGCGTTCAACTGAACGCTCGATCTCCAACGTGGCATAGTTCCGACTCAATAAGGGAGAATTATGGCTACAGATCTCGTTTTCGCGCAAATGGAAAAAGTCGCCCCCAAGCTACCCGATTGGTTTGGGCGGTTCGATAACATCGTCAACAAAATCAACGCCAAGGCAGACGTCGAAAAAGTAAGTGAGCGGGATTTCCGAGCCACTTATCTCACCACGAACGGTGGGCGTGTCGGCACGTACAATCCTGACGGCGGCGGGCTCGGACTGGGCTCGGCGCAAGAAGGCGGCGTCATGATCACCACCTACTTCCCGTTCAGCTTTCGCGGGCAGATCACCCAGTTAGCGAGCCGCGCGACGGCCGCTGCGGAGCAGTCCAGGCTCCAAGGTTTCAAAAAGCTGTTGAAGACCATGATCCCGGACTTCAGCGACTTCTTGGATCGCGCCTGGCACATGGGCGATGGCACTGCCGTGCTCGGCACCTCGCTGTCGTTCTCGACCGTGGGCGGCAAGACCGTGTATGTGATGGACACGACCAACGGCGTCCAGGGCTTCCGGCGCGGAGAATACTACAACGTCTACGACACGACGTTGACGACTCCGAAAGCCGGCGGGCCATTCAAGCTGCTGACCATCAACTACTCGACGCGCGCACTTACTTTCGCGGTCACGATTGCCGGCGCGGCGACCGGCGACAAGATCGTGTTCGAGGGAACTTCGGGCGCAAATCCGGCCGGTCTGAAGGGTTTGCTTTATCACAATAATACGGCGACGAGCGGCACTACGCACGGCGTCAACCGCGCCAACGAGCCCGAGATTTTGGTCAATGTGCGCGACGGCGGAGCCAGCGTGCCCACGGTGCAAATGGGGATGCAGATTGCCCATCAGATCATCGAGCGGCGCAAAATCGACCAAGGGATTCCCGGCGGCATGATGGCCCTGGTGAATCAAAAACAGCAAGCCAATATCCGTCAGAACGTGATGGACATCGCCAACTACGATCTGACCAACGGCAAAGTGAACGCTGACATCATGCCGAAGGTCGACATGCAGTTTATGTTTGCGGGCGTGCCGGCGACCGTCGACCCGCACCAGGCGACGAACCGCATCGACTATATCACTCCGAACGACTGGTCAATCGCCGAAATCGACCCAGTCGGATGGTTCGAAATGAATGGCAACAAGTTGTTCCCGCTCTACGCTTTAGACGGCTCACCGGCCGCTACGGCGTGGTTCGCGCTCTATGTCCTCAGGGACTATCTGTGCCAGAATTTCGGTAATGCTGGAGTGATCTACAATCTCGCCCAGCCGACCTATTAGCCATTTAAAGGTCAACGGGGCCAGGCAGGCCAGCCCGGCCCCGTCCAAGGATCAAAAGTGGATCAAAAACTACTGGCCGAACTCAACGGGCGGCTGGCCTCGGAGTTCGGAAGGAACCATCTTGGCGAGCCGCACTACCGCTGGAGTCTCACGCAGGACATGTGGGGCTTCGAGCACCGGGGCAACGCGGTCCCGAAGCTCATCCTCACCGCCAACGGCGAGAAACTGTGGACCGTCGAAAGCCGGTACGAGCGGTTCACGGTGGCCGATATTGTCGGGCCCAACCGCTGGGCGTTTTCGAAGTGGTTCCACTACCGGCGCGGGGAATGGCTCGCCATCTTTGGCGAGGCTTGGCCCTATCCGGCGCGCGGGGAATATCAGATGGTGGGGAGCCCGATGCCGGATGGCGAAGAGCCGTGCGAGAAATCGACCGAGGCTCTCAGCTATCACCTCAAACGCCACCTGGCGATGACGCTCGAAGACCACGAGCAGGACTTGCTCGTGCGGCTCGAAGAAAAGAAACGCATCGAGCGCGGCCCCGTCGCCGATGCCATTGACGACTCCATGTTTGCCTTCGAACACCTCCCGGGCGCGAAGGACAACGTATCGCTACCGAGCGCGCAATTCCGGGAAAACTTCCAGGAGCAACCAACTTGAGCAAGATGATCATTTCGCTGTGGCCCATGCAGGAGTCCTGCTACCGGGCCATGCACATGCCGAAGACAACCGCCGATTCCAACACCTTCGTCCTGCAGCCCGGCTCGCTCGCCTTCCCGACCATGCTGCAGGTCAACGAGTTCAACAACAAGGTCTACATGGGCGCGGGGAATAGCCAGATGTTAGGCATCTCCGCCGAAGAGATTGCCCACGACCTGGTCAACATCTGGCGCAACCACAAGGGCTCCTCGGCCGATGAGGGACTGCCGGCCATCTGGGTGTGTTCGCTCGATAACCCGACCGTCGAACAGGTCAAGCAACTGCCCGAGACGATGGAGTGGTACGAGAGCCAGCGCCTCTTTGCCAACTCTAAGGTCCGGGAAGCGCGCCTGTTTGCGGCGCAGAGCCAATGGAGAAACATAACGAAACTCCATTTGTTCATGGGCGCGCTCTTGAACGTGCAGGGCGAGCCGTGGCAGGACTTCGATTCGAAGAACCAGATCGCCAAGGTGCGCTGCCCCTACTGCGATCACCCGATGACGATGGGCGCGGCGATCTGCGGCCAGTGCCGCGAGATCGTGAATCTTGAGAAGTACAATCAGATTCGAGTGAGCCAGGATCTCCCCACGAGAGCCGTGGCCGCTGCGCCGAAGCCGAGCTAGGAGGATCATCCGCATGGCTATCCCCACCGTAGAGCAAGCTATCGACGAGGCCAGTTTCCACCTGGGCGATATCAAGAAGCGCCGGTTCACTGTGCCCGATCTGCAGATGGCAGTGGGGATGGCCTGGCGGGAAATGATCGAGGAGATGGTCAAGTGCCAGGACCAGCAGGTAGAACTCATGGCGTACTACACGCTGCCGGTGGGCACGCTGACGCTTCTGCCGGCCACCGCGGGGATCAGTAATTTCGGATCGCTCCTGCGCCTCGAAGAGCGGCCGGCGGGCGCGTTGAACACCCAGTTCTTCCCCGTCATGTACGCCGAGACGCTGCCGCTGCCCTGGTCCCCCACGCACCGGCTCCTCTATTACACCTGGCGCTCAGGCGAGTTCGGGTTCAACCTGGCGACCCAGGCAGTGGAGCTCCGGATCGTCTACCTGCATTCGGGCGAAGTGCCAACCACCGGGCCGCTGGGGATCGACAACTGCCTCACCGTCGTTGCCAAACTCGCCGCGCGGTACGCCGGCCCGCCGAAAGGCGTCAACGATATCCCGGCGCGGATGCACAAAGAGGTCTATGTGGACCCGAATCACATGCAGGCTCTGATCCAGCCCTCGTTGCGGATGCAGCAAGAGCGCCGGATCCAACCTGCTGCGTACGCTGTCGGCAGTAATAGGCGACGCCCTCGCGGCACTTTCCCTTATTTTGGTCCGTAGTCTGTTTACCGTACTGGAGAAAATGGAACACCACCATGTCCTTTCAAACTGAGAAGATTCCCGGCACTCCCCTCTACAAGTCCCGCACGCCGCAAATCGCGCAGGGCAACTTACTCTTGGCCGATCTGAACGCCGGCCTCACCATCGTGGCCCCGGCGGGCCGCATCATTCAAATCACCGGCTTCATGTTCCACATGAATGGCACCTTCGCCGGCCTTACCGATCTGCGCCTGCAGACCACAGAGACGCCGACGCCCACGCCGCTTGTCACCATCGTCGCCGCCCAGATGGGCGATACGCTGATCCACACCGATTCGCTCGGTACGCATGTGCTGGCCCCGGCCTACTGGCTTCCCATTAAATCCGGCCTCCAGATCGTCAAGACCGGCGCGCCAGCGACCGGCGGCACCTCGGTCGACTACGCCATTCACTACGTCTTCGAGGGCTAACCCTTGAGCCTGGCTGAACTCAAGCAACGAGTGGTAGCCGATCTGCGCGGCTCCTGGACACGGGCCCGTACGGAGCCCAACGGGAGCCGCGCGCAAAATACGTATCTGACCAACCGGGCGTCGCGCGCCGAGAACGTCCGGTATGATGCCGGGCGAGTCATTGGCCGCGACGGGTTCATCGCCGGCAACGCCGCCACCGGCAAGATGACGACCATGTACCAGTGGCTCGCCTACGACGGCTACGCGGCGAACATCATCGTGACGTTCGAGAATGGCGCGATCCGGATTCGCGACCTGGTCTTCCAGAACCAGATGACGTGCGAGGTGATTGCAGGCGGCTACGGCATCACCGTTGTCGAAGCCGGGACGCGCGTCTACATTTCCGTCTTTGCGCAGAACTTCACAGGCGCGACCGAAATGCGCGTGCTGTTCCCGATCCTATCGGGCGATAACATCGACAACGCCTTCATGGGGCCGATGACCGTGAACCCCACGGTGTCCGAGCCCTACGAGGGATTCGTCACGGCGGGCCAGCACAAGTTCGGCTACATCGTCACTTCGCGCAGCGGCGCGCAACTCAAGCCCTCGCCCTACATGTCGGCGATCTTCAACCCGCTGTTGTTCACCACCACCGGCAACATGACGGCGCGCGTCCAGGTCAGTGCCGTGTGGCCGCAGGACGCTGCCTTTGTGAGCGCGGTGATGAACACCGTCGAACTCCCCGAGAAGTTCTTCATCGTGCCGGGCACCGAGCTCGCGGTCATCCCCGGCCAGCAGTACACCGTCCAACTGGACTGCTCGATCACCGACGAAGTGCTCCTGGCGACCGGCACCGAGATCCTGGGCAACTTCGATTACTTTTCGCAGATGGGCGGCGTGGGGCCGCTGAAACCGTTTAACCTGGCGATGCTCGGCCGGCGGCTGTGCCTCTTTACGGGCGATAACGTGTATCTCTCGGACCAAGATGATTTCGAGCGCATCACGCCAGACCAGCACATGCTGCAAGTACCCGGCCAGCGGTGGATGGTAACCGGCGCGCAGATCAGGGGAGTCAATTACTTTTTCGGGCCGAAATGGACGTATGGGGCGGTCGACAACGAGGACGTTCCGGTCCTGTGGTCTGCGCCCTATGTCATCTCGCAAACGCTGGGCACGACGGCGATCCACGGCGTCTGCGTGACAACCAAAGGTGACATGTGCTGGGTGGCGAACGAGCAGGGGCTGTATGACTTCGAGGGCTCCTACAAAGACGTGCCAGTCTCTGACATGAATTCTCCGGAGTGGTTCCGCATCAACTGGGTGGCGGCACCCACCACGCTCTGGATTGTCGATGACACGATTGAACAGCGCGTGATGGTCTTTGCCCCGCTCGACGGAGCGACCGACAACTCGCACCGCCTGACCTGGTCCTATGCGCGCGGGCGCGGTTCGACCGATGTCGACTTCTCGCTCGATCCGCTCCCGGCTTCCTCGGCGGCGATGGTGCGCGAGCAGTTCACCCAGCGCCAGCGGCTGTGGCAGGGACCGCCGGCCGCAGCGCCGATCCTTGTCGAAGAGCGATCCGCGCTCGCCGATAACGGCGTGGCATTCATTCCGATCTGGGAATCGGGCGAAGTCTTCAAGCGGCGGCGCGAAGCCTCTTCCATCGACATGAAGGTTCATGCCGTGGAGGTAAAAGCCAAGGGTTTTGGGATTCTCCGCTCGCGCGTCTACGAAGCCGGGCGCGGCGTCTATGAGGATCTGGCGACCGAGACGCTCCGGGAGCTCCCGCGCGACGCGATTGAAATGGGCTGCGACGTCATGAGCCACGACGTCACCGTCGAATTCAAAACCAACCAGGCGGGCGAGCGCATGGACATCTCGGACTTCACGGTTTTTCACGTTCCCTGGATCACCAACCGTTAGATAATTGCGTGCATGGATCTGTTGCTAGTAAAGCCGATACGGCCCCTCGCCAATAGCATCCGCGAATCCGCGGGCCCGCCGCTGCCCAAGCTCATCGCCGAGGCGTTCGATTTGATCGACCTCAACCAGAACGAGATTCGCTCGGCGGTGCGCGCCTTGCAGAGCGCCCCGGCCCCCGTGGAAGGAGAGGCTCCTCCGCCCGTTGAGCCGCCGCCGGTCACCGGCCTGATCCGCGTGAGTTACGAATCACTCTAATGCCAGGCGAAGTTTTCTACGAAGATTCAGTTGACCGATCGCTCAACTCCAAACTGGGCGAGCGGTTCAGCGTGCTCGACATTTCGCCCATCGCGGGCAAGGGCGTCGACAACGAGTCCCCGGTGTTCGCCGAAGCCTACGACGACAAGATCAAGAAAGGCGGCGGGGCGATCTACGTGCCAGGCGCGGTGGGGCCCGGCTACAAACTCACGACGCCTCTCGAGCTCGCCGGCACCGTGCCCATCGAGTTCATTGGAGAGGGCCGCGCCTCGCGCATCTATCGCGGCGCAGACATGCCGGCGGGCAAGGGCATGATCGACCTCAATGGTGCGCGCAAGGTCACCTTCCGGCATCTGTCCTTCGACGGCGAAGTGCTCACCTCGGCGCAACTTCTCTATTCGGAATTCGGGAGCGACCCCGCGCATCCGCTGCTCACCACCAACTCGACGTTCTGGCTGAAGGGCTGCGAGGACATCACCTTTGAGGATTGCGACTTCGAACACACGGGCGGCTATGCGGCGTACATCGACGCGCGCTCACTCGACTGCCGGCGCATTCGCTTCGTGCGGTGCAGGTTCCGGAACAACCGCCCGCACACGTTCGGCACGGCAGCGGCTGACATGATGGACCCGCTGCGGCGCGTGCGGGGCGTCAAGATCGACTGGGAGCGTCACTTCCCAGACCTCCTCGCCGGAAGCGCCTCGGTCTACGGCTCGTGGACCGGCGGCATTTTCTATCACAACCAGGCGACCGGCGGCTCCTCGCGTGTGCAGGATCTATCGGTCAACAACTGCCGGTTCGAGCGCAATACCGGCAACTGCGTCTGGGGCCACGGCTACGGCTTCACGGCGTTCCATCAGCGCATCCACGTCGACTACAACACCTTCTTAGACTGCGGGCTCGACGGCATCTTGTTCGGCAATGTGGTGGGCGGCTCGGCGATTGGCAACAGTATGCGGCGGATCGGCTACGTCTGCTCGGACGATGCCGGGCCCAGTGTCCCGCGCTGGCTCCCGAATCTCAACGCGACGGGGATCGACACCTCGGGCGTGGTCAAGCTGGTCACCTACGCCAACAACAATTTCTTGAATGTGAACGGCGGGGCGATCAACGGCGATGGCTTCGCCTACGGGACCATCACGGGGAACACGATCCGCGTCTCACGGCCGGGCGAGCCCGAATACTCCGAGGACTTCATTGGTTCGAGCTTCGGGCCCGGCGGCAACGGAGCGAACTGGTCCCAAGGCGTGGTGACCGGCAACACGTCCGACAAAGAAGGCGGGCTCGGCATCACGATCTCGGGCAACTTTTGTGACAACCTGGGCGGCACCGCGATTGGACTCTTCGCCGCGCGCAACTGCCAGGCGTCTGCGAACACGATCATCGTGCCCAATGCGGCGAACCAACAGCCCATCACTATCGGCGGCATCCTGACTGGGGCAAACCAGATGGCGACGGGCAACATCGTCACCGAGAACCGGATTCAATTCGCGCCGGCCTCGATAGCGCCCGCGATCTTCGAAGATCCGACCTATCGCGTGTTCACTGCCTCTGATGTCAACAACGTCATCAAGAACTACTGCACGGGCGCGAACGTCTTCGAGTTCCAGCGCGATCCCAACTCGCTTTCGACAACGGCGCTGTTCTTCACGACCTCCAGTGTGGCGACCTGGCAGTCGCGTCACGGCATCATGCGCGAAGGCACCGCTGCCGGCTCGGCGCTGCGGTTCTATGCGCAGGACGCTGATGCATTCGGTTGGCTGCACATGCAGCTTCAGATGTACTGGGCAGTCGGACAGCGCGGGCCGCTGCTCAATGTCTCCGAGTGGGGCCCCTCCGTTTCGGGCGAGGGCGGCGTAATCACCACCGGCAACGTAACCTCGATGCCGTACGCGAATGCGATGGCGACGTCGAAGCTCTCGGCGTCAGGGTTCCTGGCAATGGGCGATGCGACGTACTGGGAGGTCGATGCCAACAAGCTCGGATCCGACTGGGCCCTGCTGCGCTGGGACGGGCTGCTCGGCAAGTGGCAGCAGTCGATCTCGACGACCGGCCCGCTGCCGGGCGGCGTCAGGATCTGGACCGACTTTGCCGGGAGTTCCAGCGGAGCTACCCATCCCGGCGAGCCGGATCAATCGGTGCAGTTCAACGACGGCGGCATATTCGGCGGCGACGCCTACTTCTCTTATGCCAAGGTCACACACCAGTTGACGCTGTTCAGCTTCGCCTACAACGGCATCACGATGGTCAACGGCGGTTTCCTCGGCGAGAACGTCAACGTCCGGAAGTACCTCTCGTTTGTGCCGAAGGCCAGTCTCAGTCCCGCAGGCGCGGATAGTTTCACCGGCAATGCTCTGCTCTATGCCGATAGCCCGTCAGGCCGGCTGCGCCTGGTCCGGGGCCTCACCTTCGACACCTACGAGGACTACGACTTCCAGTCGCGGAACTACTTCGCCAGCGGCACGGCGAACAACGCGATCCAGGCAGCGTCTGGTGGCGTCACCGCGCTCACCGCGAACTTCACGCACTCCGACCGCTTCACCGTGAATGTGCCGAACGGCGGCGTGAATGCGAAGTGGCTCATCGCGAACGATTTTCTGGTGTTCATGCAGAAACCCACGGCGGCGGTATCCGCGCTGGGCGAGGTGCGGCTCTACGCCGATACCGACAATCTGATGTACATCTCAACGAACGGGCAACCCTATGGGCCCTTCATGAACTCCAGCCCTGGCGATCCAGAGGGTAGTGTTCAGTACAACCGTGGGGGCAGGTTTGCCGGGAACGCCAACCTCTTCTGGGACGAGGGAGTCAACCGACTGTACGTCACTTGCGCGTCGACGCTTCCGGCGATCAACGTCGACGGCGGCTGGATCCAATCCGCGGGCGGGTATCAAACCGTTAGCGCCGGGCTCGCGGTTCAGGCTCTGAGCGGCGTAATTATCGGCCGGTACCTGGCGACCAACGAGTCACTCCTCTTCAAAGGACTGGCGACGGCTCCCGGTTTGTCTGATGCTTCGGGCGGTCCTCAAGTGCGGCTCTATGCCAGTTCAGGCGGCGTGATGTACATCTCGTCGAATGGCGCGGCGTGGGGACCGCTGAACAGCGGCACTCCGCCTGGCGGCGCGAGCGGCCAGATCCAGTACAACAAAAACGGAGCCTTCTTTGCGGACCCTTATCTGACCTGGAATTTCGACGCCCTCGTCCTGACCCAGTATGGTTATTTCCAGACCAATTCGGTGAACAACAACGTCCACTGGGTGATGAATCGCACCTTTGCCCCGAACGCCACGGTCTACTACGTGGGGATCGACGAGTCGGCGCGCTACTTTGTCCAGGCAGCTTCCATTGGTCCCGTGCTGCTCTACCTGACTCCAAGCGCCACGGCCACTTCATGTGTTCTGTCTACTCCGGGGACGGTGCAGGCGAATTTTGTAAATGCGCTCGGCTCAAGCTCGGCCACGATTCAAGCGGCCTCCGGTGGCGTGACCGCGCGTTGGATCTGCCCGAATGAATCGCTGATCTTCCTGGGAATAGCCCAGCCGGCCCTCTCGACCAGCGGGCAGGTGCGGATGTACGCCTCGACGGGCGGCGTATTGTATGTCTCCGCGAATGGCGCGGCCTACGGTCCAATCGGCGGCTCGACGCCCCCGGCCGGCGCAGCCAATTATGTGCAGTACAACGGCAGCGGAGTCTTCGCCGCCAATGCTAGTTTCCAATGGGTTCCCTCCCAGGAGTGCCTGTACCTCTACAACAATCTCGCCTATTATGCCCTGCGCATGATCCGTCAGTCGGCTTCGGCTTCGGATTACGGCTGGGCGGTCATTGGGGACGGCAGTTGGATCATGGACGACAATACCCGTGGCATCAGGGTATTCACTTACACCGCCAACGCTACGGCTTCCTTGTCTCTGTTCAATCTGAATTACGGGTACTTTCAGTCAGGGGCCGGCTTTGTGACCGGCAGCGCCAGCACCTCGGCCGTCAACGCGAGCAGCGGCGGCGTGTATGCCAAGTGGCTCATCACCAATGACTCGCTCATGTTCATTCAGAGCAACGAACCGGCCCGCTCGGCGGGCGGTCAGGTCAGGATTTACGCCAATTACAACGGCCAGTTATACATCTCGACAGCCGGCCAGCCCTACGGCCCGTTCGGTGTCCCCGGGATCACCTCGACTACCCAGCCCCAGTGGACCGGCACCAACACCGGCTACAACTACACGTTCAACAACGCGAACAACTATTTCATCGTGAACGGAAACGGCGACGTCTCGGCCAACGGAGTCATGACTGCCAACGGCGGCGTCGTTTCCAACAGCCAGCAGACAAATGCGGTCCAGTCTGCGGGCGGGTTTAATGCTGGATACAACAGTGGAGCCAACGGCGTCTATCAGATCGCCGGCGGCACCGTGATCAATAACCAGCGCCAGTTTGTTGGCTACGGCGGGATCAATACCACCGGCCACATGATCGCGAGCGGCAATTGCGTCGCGGCTTCGTATCAGATCACGGGCGGGTATTATGGGCAGGACTATACCCTTGAAATCACCGCCGGGCAGTTGAAGCTCAACGGCCAGCCGAAGAACTACATGTACTTCAAGGGCGGCATTATTTGGCAAGTAACTTAGGAGAACTTATGCAAATTTCAATCCCGATGCGCCCCAGGCTGTATCTGCTCGCGCTGATCGGTCAGGAGTCGGGCGGCTTAGAAGATGAGAAGCGCATGATCGCGACCGAATTGCTGTACAAGATCGAAGTGCCTTCAGACGAGATCGGCCTCTATGAGACGCCTATGCCGCAGGGCGGCGCGTACCTGCACCTCGACCGGATCGCCCAGGCTCCGGACCTCCCGGTGGATCTCACCGCCGCCGAGCTCCGCCGCGCGCAGTCGCTGTTCGCGGAGTGGAAGAACTACCGCCCCGGCGACGACCGCTTCGTTCGCCCGTTCCTCAAGACGATCCGCGAGGCGCTTGAGGCCGGCGATTCCGTGAGCGCGCCTCCGCCGGTTGCCGCTATCGCCAAGAGAAAGTCCGCAAACGGTCTATAAGACCCATCAACAGAAAGAAGGAACCATGAAGACCCCCGTCAAAGCCCCCCCCCGATCCGCTCCCACCTCGATAGATCCCTCGAAGATCCTGGTCAGAGCGATGAAGGGCTACCTCTACAGCCCATTCACCAAGCGACTCTATTACACCTATAACCGGCAGGAAGTTGGGCCTTCGGAATATGAACGGCCCTGGTCAGTCAACCCAAACTATGGCTTCGAAACACCCATTTATCCGCTCAACCCAGTCGACTACCCAACTGCCGAAACCGCCAATACCATCCTTGAATGGGCCAGGGCGCAGTGGCCTTCGAGCGGTCTGATCTTCGATATCTACGTCCCCACGCCGGAAGGTCACGTCACGCAACTGCAGTACTGGTTGGTGGTCACCAACGGGCAAGACCTGTATGAGATTTACAGCGCCGGCTGGTGGGCATTTGATCTCGACAAGGACGGCCAGCAAGCCGCCTACGAGCAGCGCACCGCCGAACTGCGCGATGCGGGATTCTCCGTCTAGCAGTAGACTTGGTGCAACTCGCTTGGCCCGTCAACTGGGCTAATCTCCGCAGGCCAGCGAGGCAGGGCGGTCGAACCGATGCGGCCGCCCCGTAAAGAAAGGAGCCCGTATGCCAATTATTCAAGTCATGGTGGTCATCATCGTGGTCGGCGTGCTGCTGTACTTCGCCAACCTGTACATCCCGATGGCAACGCCGATTAAGCAAATCCTCAACATCGTTGTCATCCTCTTTTTGGTCCTGTGGCTGCTCTCAGTCTTTGGTCTGCTGCCTGGCGGCACGGTTCCTCGGCTCCGGTGACAAATCGCGGTGGTAATGTTTAACGAAGAGGAATCGCCCCATCATGGCAAAGTCTGACGACTACGCTGCTCAGGATCGACAGTTCGCCCAGCGCGGGGACCGATACCAGGAGGAAGCGCGGCAACGCGCCTACAACCAACAGCAACGGCGCGGCTGGGCGCAGGACTACCAAGCCGAGCAGTACGATCCGATGCTCGCGGGCCAGGGCGGTTACAACCCGCAAGAAGCCGCCGACATCCGGGGCGACTATAGCGGCATTCCCACTACGCCCGAGGAGTTCCAAAGCAACTACCGCACGCAGCAAGAGCAGAACGATGCGGTGGGGAACCCGTGGGAACGCGCAGCGTACTTCAATCCCGAAGGCATGGAGGCGGCGGGCCAGAGCGATAGTGATCGCGTGCGGGGCTCGATGGGCAGCTACCGGAGCGATATGCAGGGCGCGATGGACCCGTACGCCGCGAGTATGGAAGCGGCCATCGCAGACCAGCAGGGCCAGTCGATTGATCCCAGGTACAAGGCGATGCAGGACGCCACGATTGCCCAAACTGGTTCTGACCGGCGGGCCGCTGTCGATCCATCCCTCCTGCGTGCCGATAAGGCGGCTCTCGACACGATCCGCATGAGCCCCGAGGAGTATCAGCAAACGCTCGACGCCGCGGGGAACACGGTTGGGGAAAGCTATCGCGCGGCGGCGGATGACGTCGCTCGCCGCACGAGGGCCGCTGGGGCGAGCGCGCTGGGAATGGGTGCGGCGCGCGAGCGGCTCGAAAGAGCCTCGGCGGTCGACCGGGGCGATGCGATGCTCAACGCGAAGGTTGCGGCCGGCGCGGCGCGCGCGGGACGTGCCGGAACCGCCGAAGACTTCCGGTTGCGCGGCGAAGAGGGCACCTCCGACCGCATGGGACGCGCGGCGATGGAAGCGGGCGACTTCGAATTCAAAGGCAGATTTGGGATGGAAGACCAGCGCCTGGCGGCGGAGCGCGCCAAGCAGGGGACCAAACTCCAGGTTGCCAGCGAACTGGGCAAGGCGCGTCTTGCCAGTGCCAGCGAACTGGGCCGGGCGGGGATCGGCGTCGAAGAGGGCGCGGCGCAACGCGGGCAACAGCAACGGCAGTACAACGCCACCACCGGCACCGAGATGGCGACCGGGATCGAGCGCGACACCACGGCGCGCAAACTTGGGAACACGGTCGACCGCCAGGCGGTCAACCAAGCCAACCAGGCCACCCGTTACGGCCAGGGGATGGGTATCCAGCAAGCCAAGACCGCTGGAGCGCAGAGAGTGGCGGATAAGCGGATCGACGCGCAGTATCGGGGACAGGATTACCTCGACCGCACGCAGCAGCAAGCCGCCGCCGAGCAAGGGCAAGAGTACGACCGGGGACAGAACGCTTGGCAGACGCAGGGCGGCATGATGCAGAACACCACCAATTCGCAGATCCAGCGCGACGCACAGCCCAAGCCTTGGGAGAAGGCGCTCGGTATGGTGATCGGCGGTGCAAAGGCCGCTTCCGGATTCAAGGCACTGGGAGGTTAATTCGATGCCGTCAGAATGGGTTAACGATTTTCAGCCGGCAGGAGCCGCTCCCGCCGCTCCCAAGCCGATGGGGGCCGCACCCGCGCCCATGCAGCAACCGGCACCACCGGCACAACGAAGGCCGATGGGACGCCAGCAGATGCAGCAGCCCGGCGGGGCTCCTCCCGGCGGCGGCGGTGGCCGCTGGTGGCAGAACCCAGGCGGGGCGATCCGGCCCCCGATGGGTGGTGCGCCCCCTGCGGCTGGTGGAGCTCCCCCGGCTGCGGGCGGTGCGCCTCCTGCGACGGGCGGTGCGCCTCCTGCCCAAGGTGGTAGCCTGCAAGCCGCGCCTCCCGGTACGAATCCCGCCTGGTCTGCCGTCAGTCAGGCACAACGCTTCGCGCAGCCTGCGGCACCCGCTGCCCCGGCCCCCGCTGCCGCACCACCCCCCGCACCGGCCCCGCCCCCGGCGGCACCGCCGCCAGCGCAGGGCAGTTCCTTGCAAGCCGCTCCCTCCGAAGGCAACGCCCAGTCTGCCTGGCAAGCGATTGCCGGCAACATGCAGAAGGGTTTGCAGGGGTATCCGTCCAGGGAAGCTGATCCTAGAGGGGCCGATCCCAGATCGGACATGGCGCGGGCGCAAGAACAGCAGCGGTACGAACAGAGCCAAAGACAGTACGCGGCGGGCCCCGGCGGCGGCGGGCAATTTGACCGGGCCAGTTATTTTGAGCCAGACCGCCGCAGTCGGGCGTTCGGACCCCCGCCTCCCAACGGAGTAGCCAGCTACGGCGTTGCGCCCGTGGAAGACAGGGCCCTCCAAGTCGCGCCCGAGTCGGCGGATGCGCGCACCGCCATCGAAGCTGCCGCCGGTCCCGCCCCGCCTCCAGAGTCTTCGCTTGTTTCCGCAGCCGCCGGCCGAGGACTTCCGCCTCGTGGCATGGGACGCGGCGGAATGGGACGTTCGTTTGGCCGAGGACGAGGTGGTCCGGTCTATTAAGCTATGGCCTCCTACCCTCCCCTGAAGTACGGTACGCCGCCCATCATCGATCCGCGAACCCAGCGGCCATTCGAAGAAGAGGAAGATCCGTTGGGCATGGGCATGAACACTCGGCGGAATATAGACGCTGTCCCCGCGCGCGTGCTTCCCCCGGCTCCGGTTCCAGGGCAATACGGGAATACCGGCTTCGAGCGGCCAGGGCAGTATGCGAATTCTCCCACCGGGCCCCCGCCGCCGGGCCCGCGATTCACCGACCAGGTCATGGGCGGCGGAGGCGAGTCGCAAGACGAGTGGAATCGTGGCGGGCTCGATGATGTCCTGGCGAGTAATCCTCTGCCATTGCCTGAAGTGCCAAAAGGTCCGATCCAGACCCTCACTGGCAAACCGCCTACGGTAGGTGAAGAGTGGATCGACCCGGGCGAAGACCCGTTCCTGACCGACTGGAACTCTGCCGCTGCGGAACGTGACGCCCACAAACGGGCGAAGCCGCTGATGGGTGACAAGAAGTACGACAAGCCGCTCTGGCAGAAGCTGCTCATGGTTGGCTCGAACGCCGCCGCAGGGTACGTCAATGCCGGCCGGCGCACGCACATCGATCCGTTCAGCGACAAGGAAATTGCGGCCCGGCCCAAGTACACCGCCGCGATGGACGAATGGGGTACCGAGGAGAAGGCGCTCGAATCCAGGATGGGGAGCCTGCAGCAGAAGTACCAACTGCGGCGCCAGGCCGATGCCGACCAGCGCGCCAACAAACTCTCCAAGCGCCAGGACATCATCGCCGATGCCCAGATCGAAGAGCTCAACGCGCGAGCCGAGCAGCGACGCCGGCCCCCGGTGGTCAAGCCCACCAACCCGTTCATGTATACGCCTGGCGGCGCGCTGAACACGCTGACGGGAAAGATCCAGGAGGGGACCGAGCCACCGGAGAAGCAGCAGAAGATCGATGCGCAGCAAGTAATTTTGGATCCTAAGTCGACGCCGGAACAGATTGAGAAGGCGAAAGACTACCTGCGGATGATCCATCCCCCGAAGCAGGGCGGCGGTGGCGGGGCCAGCGGCGTCATGGAGCGGTTCGAGGCCACTCAGCGCCGGCTCGAATTGCAGAACCAGCGCAAGATGCAGACCGACGTCGACGAGATCGAGTACGGCGTTCCCGGCAAGCCGGGACTGTGGCAGCGGCGTTCCAAGATTGGCAACGAGATGTCTGCGCTCGACAAGAACAAGCCCAAGCCCGGCACTCCTGAATCGAGCGACGAATACCAGAAGTGGCTGAAAACCTGGAAGGCGAACGCCGATCCGGACGCTGCCGCCGAGTACGACATCCTCACCAACGAACTGCGCAACGTCACCAAGAAGAAGCTCGACAACGGCTGGATTGACCGCGACCAGTACAACAAGATCATGCAGGGCTTGGCCGGCGGTGCGCCTGCCGGTGGTGGGGGCGCGGCGGCTACGGGCGGCGGCGGGCAGCAGACCACGGGCAAGACGACGCCGGGCAAGATGCGCAAGCACCTTGGGGCATTCGACTCTCAGTAGGTTGAACAATGGCAGCGCCATCCCTAGCAGCCCCCAAAGGCTTCGATCTCGACGGAGCACGCCGGGAGGGTTACAACGATACCGAGATCGCGGACTACCTCGCCGGCTCGCGGGGCTTCGATATTGCCGGGGCGCGCAAAGAAGGCTATTCCGATCAAGAGATAATCGGGCACCTCAACAAGCCGAAAGCGATGGCGTCGACCGTGCCTGGGGCCGAGCGCACCGGCACGCCTGGTCTGCAGAAGACGGCGGCGATCCCGCCCGAGCTCGGCGGGCCTCCCACGCCCAGGCAGGAACCTCAGCAGCCTACCCCGATGGCACCGCCCGACTATTCGGCGGGCGATCTCTACCAATCCAATCAGCCTACCGACCTTGGTTTCGAGCCAACCGTGGACCCCTTCTCAACAGGTCCAGCGCGCGCGCCTCGTCCTCAGATGACCCAGCAAGCCGCTGGCGACGAGATGACCCGCGTGGCGCGCGGGGACGTGGGAGCATCGCCCTATCCGAAGCCAGGCCGCTTGCCGATCCTCGGCGGGCGAGTGGCCCCCAAGCCTTTCTACCAGCTTGAGAAGCCCGGTGTCGCGGGCATCCCCGGCACCGAGCGCACCGGGTTGCCCGGCGTCCAATCAGTGGCCCAACCGCGAGTGGAGTATGACCCGCTCGGCGCGCGCCCAGACGCGCAGTATTTAGCCAAGCTGCACGCCGGTATCCCGGTCGAATCCGACGAGATCCCCAGTGCCCAGTCGATGCCAGGCGCGGCCGGGCTGATCTCGAAAGTCGGTTCACGCAGCGCACTGGGAGTGGTTAAATCGCTGGGCACCTCCGGGAGACTTCTCGGCGACACGCCCGGCCAGCGCGGCATGATCGGGCTGAAACAAGCGGGCACAGCCATCGAGGACGTCACGCAACTGATGCTCGATCAGATCCCGCCGCCTACCCTGGAAGAATCCCACCTGATCGGCAGCAAGAACTTCGTTGAGGATCCGAACCAGCTTCGCAATCCCTATTACATGGCGAACCTGGGAGCCAATGCCGGCGGCTCGATGGTGGCCTTCATGCTGCCGGAAATTGCGCTCTTCCGAGGCGCTGCCTTGGCGGCTACCGGCGCGCGCGCTGGCGTGCTCTCTTCGATTGCCGAGACGATGGCGAACTCGGCAGAGGTCTACCAACAGGCCAAAGACGCGGGCATGAGCGAGATCGAAGCCGCTGACCTGTTCCGCAAGAACATCCCCCTCGATTTCCCGATCACCTACGGGATGAACCGGCTGGGGATCTTCAACGACAAGCTCAAGAGCAGAACGGCTCGCGCGGTTCTCAGCCCGGTCACCGAAGCCGCGCAGGAAGTGGGTCAGGCGGTTCCCCAGAACTACTTACTCAAGCAGCCGCTCTTCAAGGGATGGGAAGAGAACGCCCTCGGCTCCGCGTTCGGCGGTCCAGTCGGGGCGATGATGAGCCCGGTCGACACTTTGATGGGCGCACCGCCCACGCCGCACCACGACACCACGCAGTACCAACCTGGCCCGCAGGGCCCGCAAACCTCCAGGTACCCGCTGTTAAGCCAGGCTGGAACAGCGGCCCCCGTCGTTCCGCCCTCGGCCCCGCACCACGAGCTTCCCCCGGACCCATACGAAGGGCCCCTCGACGCCTACGGCGGCGGCGCGGCCCGAGAAGCGCCAGCGGTCCCCACGGTGTCTCCCTTCCCACGGGTTCAGACTCCCCCGCCTGGCGTCGACCTGGGCCATGTGCGGCCGCTCGACAAGGAAGGGGAGAAGCCGCCAGAGCAGACTGCGCCGCCGGAACAGAAGCAACCTCCTCCGCCGCCCCCGAATGTGGACGCGGTCTACGAGGACGCGAAGACCTTCGCCGCGGATCTTCCGGAGCTCGGCGTAGGCGCGATCCGCCGGCAGTTCGGCGTCACCAAGGACGATGCCCGCGTGATCCTCGACCGCATGGTCGCAGACGGGCTCTTCGCGCAGAAGGAATTGAAGGGCGGCGGCACCTCGTTCGTCAACCTCGCCTGGCAGCGCGGCCAGGCCGGCAAGGGGATGGTGACCAAGGGCAAAGGCGTTGAGGAAGCTGTCTCCGAGTTCCTTCCGCCGGATGAGGAAGAGGAGGCTCCGCCGCCAGGCCAGCAAGCCCCGCCCCCCGGCCAGCCGCCGCCCTCATCGCTTGAAGATCAACGAAAGGAGGGGGAAGAACAGAGACAACAAGAGCCGCCAGCATTGGGGCAGGCACCTCCGCCTGCCACAGCGGCCCCTCCCCAGATCGACGCGGGCAAGGTCACCTCGATTGAGGAGCGCCCCGAGCGGCCACCCGAGCCCCGGCTCGCCGAAGACGTATTCGAGATGGATCCGAATACCATCGAGGCCGATCCGGTTCGCTTCCAGTTCAAACGGGATACCGGCGGCAAGGCTGGAGTAGGCGATGAACTGAAAGACCCAGACGTCCCCTGGAACCGCCGGATGGCCGGCACAATCACCGTCTGGAAAGACCCGGCAGACGGCAAGACCTACGTCGTCAACGGGCACCACCGGCTTGAGAAAGCCCAGCGCATGGGCGTTCCCAGTATCAAAGTGCAGTATTCCACTGCAAAAACGGCCCAGGAAGCCAGGGCCGAGGGCGCGCTCGACAACATCGCCGAGGGCAGAGGCACCGCCATCGACGCGGCCAAGTTCCTGCGCGACACCGGCATCACTCCCGAGGAAGCCAAGGGGCGCGGCGTTCACCTCAAAGGCGAAAAGGCCAGGCAGGGTACCGCGCTCGCCAAGCTGCCAGACAGGCTCTTCGAACAGATCCTGAGCGGAGACTTGAACGTCGAACGGGCCACGATTATCGGCGAAGGGCTCACCAATCCGGACGACATGCTGGCAGTGGCAGAGGCCGGCTCGAAGATGAACGACGCCCAGTTGCGGGAACTCATCCGGCGTCAGAGCGGCCGAGCTCGAACCGAAGAGACTCAGGTTTCCCTGTTCGGGGAAGACGTCATCTCGAAGAGTCTGATCCGCGAAGAGGCCACGCTGTCGGAAGCCATCCGGAAGCAACTCTCGAACGAGAAGCGGCTGTTCGCCACAGTCGGAACCAAGGGCGCAGCGACGACGCTTGAACAGGGCGGGAACGTCATCGCTACCGACAAGAACCGCGCCATCGCCGATGCCGCCGCGCAGGCTCTGGAGATCTATGACCGTCTGAGTCTACAGACTGGTCCGGTTGCCGATGCCTTAGCCGCCGGGGCCAAGGAGATGGCCGGCGGCGCGAACTTTGCTACCGTCAGGGAGAACACTTATGCCGCAGTCCGAAACGCCGTACAGGAAGCTATCGGCGGAGGAAAAGAATCGCGTGCTGGACAGCCTCAGGCGCAAGATCGAGGCCGGGACGCTGGTACCGGAGAACGAGCACCCGCCGGCCCAGCAAAAGCAGCCCCCGCAAAAGTAGAGGAGATCGGCAAGGTCACCTCGGTCGAGCAGGGCGAGACATTCACCGCGCGGATGCAAGCCGCCGAGACTGCCGATGAGGGGCGGAAGATCCTGGGCGAGGCCGAGAAGGCCATTGGTAGCCTGCAGCAGGACATTGGCGTCACGCCTACAGTTGGACAGGTCGAGCCGAATTACTTTGTAGGGCTCCACGTTCTTAACGACAAAACCATCAAGAAGGCGGTCAAAGAGGCCCAGGCCAAAGATCCGGCCAAGGCGGCGCAACTCGAAGCCATGATGCGCGACGCCTTCCACGCTCGCGAGAAGGAATGGCCGCGCCTCCAGGGCATCGAGGACCAGAGGGAAGCGGATCGCTACGAGGAATTCAAGGCCCAGCGAGGACCGAAACTCCCGAAGGAACTGACCAAAGCCGCCCCGCGCTACGGCGCATTCGAACTCCAGTTTGAGTCCGATGTTGACAAGGCTGCGTACATCACAGCCCAGGCGAAACCCTCCAAGCGGGATGCCGACTATCTCAAATTTGTGATGGACGCCACCGGCAAGTCGGAGGCCGAGGTCCGGAAGGCAGGAGCCGCCATCCGCGCCTCCCTCAAGACGATAGCGAAGGGCGCTGATCCCGCCGATGGCCCGCTTGAGGTTCCTCTTCATGTCCAGGTGAAACCGGGCGAGGACTTGGGCCGCGTCTCCTCCGTAGAGGCGAAGCCGAAGCAGACCGGCCCCATGAGCCCGCTCGGCAAGATGGGGCCGGCCAAACCGAAAGCGGCGGTCTACCACGGGGACGTCTCCGACCGGGAAATCACCGAGGAGAATCTCAAGAACGACGTTGAGACGGGCGTCTGGCGCTTCGCCACCGCGCGCGGGCGCACCGGCAAGGGCCGCACCGGCACGGTCTACACCAACCAGGCGGGGATGCGCGTCCTGCAAAACGTCTTCGAGATGGAACGGCTTGAGGGCGTCTCGATGGACGACGTCAATGTCGCCAAGCTGCTCACCGCCCTCGACAAGAATCTCAGTCTGAGGGATCTGAGTCCGGAAGGCCGCGCCGCCCTGAGGGAGTTCAAGAAGAATCTGAACGAGTACCGGCAGCAGCATGGGCCCGGCGCATCCATCAGCTTTGTTGTGGCCGAGCGCGGCCACGGCATGGGCATCCGCAAGACGATCCGCGAGGAACTGATTCACGGCATTCAGCGCATCTTCGGGATTAACTCCGTGGACACCGTCGAAAACATGCTGCTGATGCCGGCCTTTGACAAGGCGTGGACGTGGCTGGAAGAAAACGGGTACCCAGATATAGGGGCGATGGACGCTCTCGACGAGATTACCGCCAAGGTGCTCGCCGGGGAGGATGTAGGGCTTACCCTGGAAGAGCAGCTTACGGTAGCCAAAGCCTACCGAAAGGCGCTGATCGAAGCACACGGTAACGACGTAGTCACACTGTTCCGATACGTCAAAGCCGGCGAGGTGAAGGAGACATTCCGTGGCACAGAGACGCGAAAAGAAGATGGTGGACGCGCCGCCCCAGTTCAGCAAGAAAGCGGTTTCGAACTTCAACGAGGCGCAGTTAGCGGCCGAGGCGGCACGGTTAGCCGGGGAGGACGAGGAGAAGGCGTTCGAGAACGCCTTACGCTCTCGGTGGAGCCAGTCGGGCGAATCACCCGATTCCTCCGAAGACTCCACGGCGGGTCGCAAGCCCAGTTAGTTCAGGCGTCCAACGGCAAATACTACGTCGTCAAGTTCGCCGACAACCCGCAGGACGCGCGGGTTCCCGTCAACGAACTGATAGCCGGGCGTCTCTTCCACGCGCTTGGCTTCAAGACCCCGCTGCCGGTGGTTCTCGAATATGGCGGGGACCAGGATCTGTCCTACGTCTGGCACGGCGGGAAGGAACTGAAGATCAAGGCCGGCCCGGCAATCGCCACCGAGTTCGTCGTCGACCCCGAGCGCGGCGGCAAGGTCTATGACGAACTGCGGGACAGCGACTTCTCCAAGGTGACCAACGTTTCCGACCTGGTCAATGCCCTGGTGGTCGACAAGTGGCTCGCCAACTGGGACTCGCGCCAGGCAGTCTTCCACGCAGACAGTTCCGGCGAAGGCTATGTCGTCACGCTGATCGATCACGGCTTCGTCTTCAACGGCGATAGTTGGCAGTTCAAGACCAACGCTTGGTCCGGTGTGTACCACCAGCAGAACGTCTACGATGGCGTCCGGTCGATGGACGACTTTGCCCCCACCATCGAAAAGATCCGGAAGCTCGATCCGGATTACATCCGTAGCATGTTTGAGGCGGTCCCGGAAGAGTACAAGGAATTCGCCGATGACGAAGACCGGGGGCATCTGGCCGATGAAGTAATCAAACGCCGCGCCAAGCTCGAAGACTTCATCCTCGAACTCACTAACGTCAAATTCGGCCAGTTCACATTCAACAACTGGGAAGGTCACAAGGCGCGGAGGCCCGGCCAGGGGTTGCTGTTCTCGCGCAAGAAGAACACGATTCAGGGCGAGCAGAGTCAACTTGGGTTGTTCGACCTGGCCGCGACAGCCGCGACAGGCCAGGTCCAGCATGTAACCGCCGAGGGGCTCACCAAGCCCGAAGCGCGCGAGACGGTCGCCTGGCTTGAGAAGGCCGATCTGCCTGGCTCGGTCGAAGCGGCCAAGGTTCTCGAAGCGGCTGTAGCGGATGCGCCGGCCAAGGAACCCGTCAAGTTTGAGACGACCGAGGCTCCTGCCGAGACGAAGGAGCCCGCTGCCGAGACGGGGAAACGGGGCGAGCAGACCCGCATCGAGATGGAGGAGCAGCCCGACAACGAGGCGATCCTCCAGGGCGAGCGCCTCACCGCGGCGTTTGCCGGGGAGCTCTCGCCGGAAGAGAAGCGCCGGAAGCTGAAGCGGGCCGAGGTCGAACAGACCGGGCTCTTCGAGACGAGCGAGGAGAGGGTAGAGCGTCCTGGGCTGCTGTTCCGCCGGGACGACCGGAAGACCACCAGCGCCCGGGCCATCAAATACCTGGCAGACCTGGCGAGCGGCAAGGTCAAACCCAACTGGTCCCATGCCTACGAGGCGGTGACCCGGCTCATCACCTCGGCCAAGTCCAAGGAATACAACTCGCCCGATCTGCTCGTCACCGGCCAGGGCTTCGAGAAGAAAGCAGACGGCACCTGGAAGAACCCGGAAGCCATCAAGCGGGCCGTCAACCTGATCAAGAACTATGCGAACTTCGACGGCAAGAAGTACGCGAACGACGAGGCGCGCATCGAGGCTTTCGTAGAGCACGTCAAAGAGAACCTGATCTGGCTGTACAAGAAGTACGAGGCGCAGCACGGCGATCTGATCAAGCGGGCCAAGCAGTGGTACGACGGAGGCCGGAAGCTCGCCGAACGCTACGCCAAGGTGGCCGGCGTCGAACCGCACCAGATGAGCGCGGTGATCGCGGTCCTCTCGCCGAAGAAGGATTGGTTTCAGAACATAGACCTGGCGCGGCGCATCGCCGATTTCTGGGCGATCCGCCACAAAGTGAAGTGGAACGCCCCGGCGATGGAAAAGGGCTACGCCAAGATGCTCAAGTCCAAAGCCGAGATGGACGAGGACACTCGGAAGAAGACGGAGAAGCGGAACAAGGTCAGGCGGGCCAGGCTCAACGCCAAGAATTCCAGAGGGAGGAAGAAGGCTAGGGAAACGGGCGTGGCCTTCGAGGCGGCGGTCTTCGAAGCCGAGGTTTTCACCCCGAGCCGCGACCTGCAGAAAGCGTACGCGCGCATCCGAGGGAAGGCGTTCGCCGAGATCAAGCGGCCCTATGACCGCGCGGTCTGGATGCGAATGTGGGACGAGGGCCACCACAGCCGGAACTACAACGTCCTGACGCCCGAGGGCGAGTCGCAGGGCGTCGCAACCTCGACCGCCGAGAAGACCAAGGGCAAACCCCTGACGTCGGTCTGGCAGAGTTACGACGCCGTCACCAAGGCGCTCTCGATCCTCGATGACGGCTCGATGAAGAACATCAGCGCCAAGCTGGGCAAGCAGCACAAGGTGCGGTCCTTCTACAACAACATCGTCGATCCGGACTCGCCGAACCTCCACGTCACCATCGACACCCACGCGGTGGCGGCGGGCTTCCTGCGGCCGCTCGGCCAGTGGGACAAGGAGGTCAAGGACAATCTCAACGCGCCCTCCAAGGTGAGCGGCGAATCGCCCACCTACGGTCTGGTGGCGCGGGCCTACCGGGAAGCGGCGGCGGAGATGGGACTCCTGCCGCGCGAATTCCAGTCCATCACCTGGGAAGCGGTGCGCGGGCTGTTCTCGCCGTCGTTCAAAAAGGGTAATAAAACTGTCATAAAGAACATCTGGATCGATGTTGCGCAAGGTAAAATTACAGCAGCAGCAGCGAGAGAGAAGATCTATGGCCTTGCAGGAAAAATCGATAGACCGGCATGGGCTGGAGCAATACCGGGACGAGTTTCCGATACTCGAACAGATGTTGGACGACAAGCTGCCGCTGACACGAAGGCAGTACCTGGGCATGGCGCACCCCGGAGCGGATCCGAACGTGCCGCTGGACATGGAACTGGAGGCGGAACTGCCGCCGCCGTTCGTGCACCCGAGTCTAAAAGAGGAACTGAACCCCGACGAGGAGTAGGGACCGTCCAGCGGGCCCTCGGCTTTGGTCCCGGCGGCGTCTGGGGCACTCCCAACGACTGGGTCGAACGCTCGGCCTTCAAATTCGCCACCAAACCCAGTCAGACCGGCTCGGTCTATGCGAACCGATCCGCGATGAATCTCATCGGGTATGTCATCAGGGACACCAAGACCACCGGGGCTTCTTTCGGTTCTCAGACAATCCAGATTCTCCTCGACGCCCTCGACGGCAAGCCCGTCCCCGCTGCCAAGTGGGAGAAGCTCAACCTCAACGACCTGTCTGCCAATGCGCACAAGGAACTGGCGAAGTTCCGCGCACAGATCGTCAACTGGAAGAACACGATCCAGGCCGCTGATCCCCAGGCTTCGCTGAACTTCGTGCTGGCGTCTCCAGCCGAGACGATGGAGTACGTCAAGGAGACGGCGAGCGAAGAGTACATACACGGGGCCCAGCGCCACTCCCCGGTTGGTATGCCGGCCCTCGTGGGGATGATGAAGACCGCGCCCTTCCAGAGCGGCTGGAAGCGTCTGATCCAGATTGGCTACGACGTCTCGATTGACCCGGCTGACAGCATACAGGACATCCATAGGAAAGCCATCGAGGCTTTCAACGAAGTCACCGCCAAGGTGCTCAGTGGGCAGGAGCTCGGTCTGTCGCTGGCCGAGCGCATCGAGATCGCCAAAGCCTACCGGAAGGCGCTCATCAACTTCCACGGCAGCGACACCGTCCTCCTCCGGTTCAAGTACGTCAAAGCGGGGGCGGTGAGGGACGCCTTCTTTGATAAGCAGCCTGCGGCGACCGCCGCGCCCGTGCCCGCTGCCGCTACGACGCCGCCGTCGAACTTCCTCAGTTGGGTGCGCCAGGCGGCGGGGATTGCGCCCCGAATTGAGGAGCGCCAGGCACCGGCCCGGCGGATCGAGGAACGTGAACAGACCGAGACGGCCCCGGATGTAATGAAGGCTCGCCGGCCCCCGCAGCAGCCGCAGCAGCCCGCTACCCAGGCGGTCACCACCACCACGCAGCCGCCGGCTACCGGAGCCGCCGCGCCCGCGATGTCCCGCTCGGCGCGCTTCGACCAACTCAACGAGACGGTAGACCAGACCGGCAAGGAGCGGGACAAGACCCGGTACGAGAAGTTCAAGGAGTCGCTGACGACCTTCGGCCACTCGATGACGCGCCAGTTCGTCGACATCCCGGCCGGCGCGACCTACGCCAGTTTCAAGCAGAAGCTGAACTTCGTATCGAAGGCGCAGGGCACCGCCATCCACAAAGCCGCCCAGGCCATCATCGACCAACTCGAGAAGCTCTCCCCGGCGCAGTACGACGCTTTCGTTCGCGTCATCTTCTACGACGATCTCTCCGCGCGCGTCAAACAGCAGATCGCGGAGGGTACGCCTGTCCTCGACAAGGACATTGGCTGGGGCATCAAGGACTCACACGAGCTCTACGCCATGCGGGCCGAGGCGCGCGACCGGGTCCGGAACGATCCACAGATCGTCGAAGCCCTCCGCCAGCGCAAGGCCATGTGGGCGAAGATCAAGCCCGAGTACATCGCCGCCATGAAGAAGGCGGGCGTCGATATCGAGAAAGCCCTCTCGCGCAAAGACTACTTCCGCCATCGTGTGATCGAGCATCTCCAAGCCCAGGAGTTACCTGGGAACGAGGGGACCGGAGCCGGCCAGCGGTTCAAGCTGCCCACCGGCCGATCCTGGCTCAAGAAGGCGCACGTCAACGCCAAGGCGTACTCCATCGACTACATTCGCGCCGAGTTCGAAGTACTCAGCGAGATGATGTACGACACCGAGAGGGCCGGATTCATCGGCTGGTTGAAGCACGACAGCGGCCACAACATCGCCCCGCGGCTAATGCGCCAGGCGGCGGCGCATAACAAGAAAGTCATCATGCCGACCTTCGTCAAGATGGCGAAGTATTACAACAAGAAGAATCCCCGCGCGACCCCGGTGACCGCCGAGATGATGTACCAGCGCGTCATGAAGTCGCGCCCGAATGACCCAGGTTGGCGCACGCGCGTCACCAAGCGGATGGCCGGCGCGGATTACATCGGGAGCCTGGAGAAGGCATACAATACGTTCGCTCTCAAGACCCACCAGATCTATACGGCGGATAAGCGGGACCACTTCTTCTTTAAGCCCACGATCTCAGACGCGCTCGCCAATGCCATCGAGGCGGCGGGCATGGGTACGGTCCTCGCCAATCAGATCCAGAAGCTCAAGGTCAAGGGCAAGCGCCGGGGGCAGATGGTCCTGCCGCGTGAAGTCATCGAAACGATGAAAGAGTTCATGCAGCCCCCGTCCGACAAGACGAGTAAGTGGACCGAGAAGCTCTGGACGAAGCCTATGGGCTGGTGGAAGCAGTCTAAGCTGATCCATCCCGTCTCGGTGGTCAAGTACAACCTCAGGAACCTGTCGGGCGATCTGGAGCGCGTGGTGATCGCCAACCCGAAAGCACTCAAGATGGTTGGGCGGTCCACAATGGAGATCCGCCAGTTCCTCAAGACCGGCAAGCCGCCGTCGAAGGAGTTCGAGGCATGGTGGCGGCGCGGCGGCATGGACGCAAACCTCCAGGTAGCCGAGATCGGGGACGTCAACAAACTCAGAAAGCTCAAGCACCTCAGAGAGGACTTCCGCTCGACCAGCACGGCGGATAAGGGAATAGACTACGCCGTCGATAAGTGGGAGCGCGTCTGGGGCAAAACGCGACAGTTGACCGATTTCCGCGAAGGGATTTTGCGCTACGCCACGTTCCTCGAATATCAACGCCAGATCGCCGCGAATGCCGGCGGGCGTCCGGATAACTTTGGAGCCTCGCTCCGCGACGAAGTCATGGCGATCCGGAACCATGATGACCGGGCCTACAAACTATCGAATGATCTGATGCTCGCCTACGACGAGGTGTCTGCGCTCGGCCAGAGACTCCGCCGGAACTGGGTTCCCTTCTGGAGCTTCCAAGAAAAGAACGCCCAGGCATACAAGCGGCTCGTGGGCAACGCCGTCGCGGATGGCAGAACCTCGGCGGCGATAGGCTACGCCGCACTCGGAGGCGCTGCCGTGGCGGCGCGCGTGGGTGTCTATACAGCCGCCAAGGTGGGCAAGACGCTCACACTGGCGCTGGCGCTCAAGACCCTGAGCGAACTGTGGAACAACTACGTCTTCGACGATGAGGAAGACGACCTCCCGGAGAACGTCAGGAAGAGTTCGCATATCATCCTGGGCCGGGACGCAAATGGCAAAGTGCTGGCCTTCACGCGCGTGGGCACCTCGGACGATCTGCTCGAATGGGGCGGGCTCGAAGCCGCGCCGTACTACGTGCGCGAGTACCTCAACGGCCGGATGAGCTACGAGGATCTGGCTAAGGAGATCGCCTTCCGACCCTTCGGCGTCCCGATTCCGCTCAAGCCGGCGTTCAACAAGATCGCCCAGTCGATCACGCCGTTCATCAAGACGACCGCTGAACTGGCGAGCGGGCGCGCCTGGTTCCCGAACTTCTTTGAACAGCGCGAGATTCGCAGCCGGGGCGAGTACATCGCCCGCGAGCTCGGTGTGACCGCCCTCTACAAAGCCGCGTGGAGTAAGCCGCAGCCCAAGGTCTTCTCGGTCGACAAGCTGCTCGACCTCTTCGTATATCGGTACGATCCCGGCGAAACACACTACAACGCTTTCAAATACGATAAGGTCGCAAAATGGGGGGCCGAACATGGCGAAGATCCCGGCGGCGGGCTCTCGCAGAAGAAAGCGGCCCAGGCGCTCTATGACATCCGCATGGCTATCCGGTATGACGACGAGCGGGCCCAGGCGGCGGCGCTCATCGCCTACAAAGAAGTCGGCGGCACCAGGGCGAATCTCAAAGAATCGATTGATCGCCTGCACCCGCTCGGGAGCCTCAAGAAATCCCTGCGCGACGAGTACAAGAAGTCTCTGAGCCCCGCCGAAGCGATCCAACTGCAGAAGGCGGAACTATTCTGGGTTGAGAACTTCCAGTCCAAGTGGAAGGCGCTCGACCGGGCCGCTGCGGCCGCGAAGCTGCCCGATAAGAAAGTGAGGAAGAAGTAAATGCTGCTAGGTCCATACAAACGGGCGACGGTGATCACGCCGCACGATACCAATCCGATCAACGTGCCCTGCGAGGCTCTGATCGCAGACACCGGGGGCACTGTGAATGTGGTCGACTGGGCGGGCGTAACATTGACGCTCACGCTGGCAACGGGCGTGCCGCTGGAGTTCACGCCGCGCATCGTAAAAACCGGCGGTGCAGCCGCTGGCCTCAAGGCACTTTGCAGGTAAGATAAGCCAATGCTGACCGAGGACTTGGAAATCTACCAGGGCGACGACTATGTCGTGACGGTGACCGTCAAGAAGGCGGATGGCACTGCCGCCGATCTGACCGGGCACACCGCGAAGGCGCAGATCCGGCGCACGCCCGCGGATTCCGGCCCGGTGATGGCCGAGTTTGGAACCCAAGTCCAGTTGCCCAACCTCGTTATTCTTACCCTGACCGCCATCCAGACGCTTCCGCTCGCCGGCACCTACTTCTGGGACGTCCAGATCAAGTCTTCCGCTGGCGCGGTGACGACACTCGCCCGTGGCCGAGTCCTCTCCCCGCAGGAAATCACGCGCGAAGTAGGGGCTTGACGTGAAGAGAACCGTCGAGCTTGAGGCGATCATCGTTCGCCCGAATCTGCTTGTGACCCTGAACGGGTCAACCGATTTCGTCATCTCTCTGCAGGCGGGTCAACCGATACCCGGCCCGGTTGGTCCCCCCGGTCCCCAAGGCATACCCGGCCCGGTTGGTCCCCAAGGCATACCCGGAAACACGGGCCCCAAAGGCGATAAAGGCGATACCGGAAGCACCGGAGCCACGGGCAGTACCGGAGCCACCGGAAGCCAGGGCCCCCCAGGCAATACAGGCCCCCAAGGCATACCCGGTGTCCCCGGCGAAATTGGTCCGGTTGGTCCCGCTGGCAGCACCGGCAGCACTGGAGCCACGGGCCCCCAAGGCATTCAAGGCATACCCGGAGTCCCCGGAACGCAAGGCCCCCAAGGCATCCAAGGCAACCCCGGAGCCAAAGGTGATACCGGCACCGCCGGCACGCCCGGCGCTCCTGGTGCGATCTCGATTGTGCAGGATGAAGGCATCGCGGTCCCAGTTCAGAACACGCTGAACTTCGTGGGGGCGGGCGTCACGGTCACCAACGATGCGCCTGGCACTCGAACTCTCATCACCATCCCCGGCGCAACCGCTGGCGCGAATCAGACGCCCTGGACGAGCGACATAGACGCCGCGAACTTCAACCTCCATAGCGCGGGCGGGATTGGCCTGGGCGTAGGAACCTCGGCGCAAGTTAGCGTTGGAATCACTGTCGGCGGCACGTCGATCTTCGACAGCCTCTCGCAACTCAACGGACTCGCGGCCGGCTGGGCCGGCATCTCTCTGCAAAGCGACGGCGGCAAGGGGCTGACCCTGAGAGTCCAGGGTTCGGCCAGAGCTTTTCCGAATATCGCCGAGCTCGCGCTCAACAACGTCCCGCTCGTCTTCAGGATGGATAACAACGAGCGGATGAGGCTCATCCCCTCAGGGCTGCTCGGCATCGGCAAAGTCCCGGCCACTTACAGGCTGGAGGTGGCTGGAGACGTGGACGTGACCGGAACCTACAGGGTTAACGGTGTCCCCTTCACCTCTGGTCAACCCCAGACGCCTTGGGCGCAGGACATCAACGCCGCCACCTTCAAGCTCAACAACTCTGGCGGGATCGGCATAGGCGTGGCCTCGCCCACTCAGGCTCTGCACGTAGCCAAAGCAGACAACAACGACGTTATCCTGGTTTCCGGCTCTAGCACCAGCGTGTACATGGCGTTCCAGTCGAACGCCACGTCTGGCCGCATCACGCACTTTAATGGCTCGGCATGGGGGAATATTCTCCTCGCCCCGTTCGGCGGAAAAGTGGGCATCGGCATCCCCGCTACGATCAACTACCCGCTCGACGTTGTAGGTGATGTCAACATCTCTGCCGGCAGTGTCTACCGCATCAACGGTGTCCCGCTTAGTACCGGCGTGCCTACTTCCAGGCAAGTGATTGCCGGGACCGGCATGTCTGGCGGCGGCGCACTGACTGCGGATGTAACTTTGAATGCGCTGCCCATGATCGCGAGCGGCGCGACGGGGCGCGGCGGTACTGTACCCACGCCAGGAGCGACGGCGGGATCGACTAAGTTCCTCCGCGAGGACGCAACGTGGGGAGTCCCGGTGGGCGCGGCCCAGACGCCTTGGCTCACCGATATTAACGGCAACGGCAAGATCCTCTACAGTGTCGCTGCCATAGGCATTCAGGTAGCCAGCCCACAGGTTGCCCTGCAAATAGCCGGTCAAATCTGGTCAACCGCCGACACAGTCATCCTGGAATACGCCGCCCATAGTAGCGGGTACGGGCGGGTAGGATGCATGAGCTTCCATCCGTTGACACTCTGGACTAACCAATTGGAGCGGATGCGGATCACCGCCGCAGGCGCTATCGGCATCGGCAACAGCACTCCATTCTCGAAGTTGAGTTTCGGCAACACGGACCCCACCTCTGCATCCCGTATCGCTTTCTACGAGGCACCGGACGGACTAAGTTTTCGTGGCATCGGCATGTGCAACCCGACAGGAGCCACCTGGGGGGTGGCTATCTGGGCACACGGCACCCTTGCACCAACGGAAACCAATGCCAGAGTATTCGTTCAGGACAACGGCAACGTGGGGATCGGCACGACGGCACCCGCGCACGCGCTCGACATTGTAGGCAACTGCAACATCACCGGCCAGTATCTAGTCAATGGCGTCCCCATCAGCACTGGTGGCGCGGCCCAAACCCCGTGGACCTCCAACATTGACGGTGGCGGGTTCAGCCTGTCCAATGTCGCGCGGATCTCCACCACCAGCACTCTCGCACTCGTCATGGACTCTCCCGCCGCTACCGCCTGCCAGATGTACTTCCAGACCGCAGGCGCAAACAAGTGGGCAGTCGGCAAAGGCGCAGGCGACAACAGCGACGACTACAACATCTACTCCTTTATCGCTCCCGGCATTATTGTGCGAGTCAAACCGGATGGCAATTTTATTGTTACCGGCCCAATGTCGTTCAATACATCCATTATCGGCAACGGTAAGGCCGTCGCAGAGACATCGGATGCCTATCTGCGTCTCAACCAGTCCAACCAGTTCAGCCTCGGTATCTGGCTCGGTCCCAGTGCCGTAAAGATGGCTGGCGGGCATTTATACATAGGCACCAACGGCGCCGACACCGGATCTATTGACATTTCCGCCACTGCTTCGGACACCGTGAACCGAATCACCATAAACGGCAATGCCGGTGGCGGCATCATATGCAGAAACCGCATCACCCTGTCTAGTGATAACGTCACCGGGACATATGCGTCAGCCGCCATGGAAGTTCGCCAGACCAATGAGACGCAAGGTGTAGCTGGCGATAACACCTATGCTCCCCGTATTGGCTTTCACTGGACCGGGGCGGTAGCTTCGCAAATCGGCATGGACGGCAACGGCATAATCCGCACGTTCAACAATCCAGGGACGGGATATGAGCAATTTGCCTGCTCCTACCTGACTGCGTATGGCAACGTCAACGTCACGGGCGGCTACTACGTCAATGGCGTAGCCCTCGCCACGGGCCAAGCCCAGACGCCGTGGGCACAGGCGATAAATGGCAATGGGCAAACTCTCACCGGAGTGTCCGGTATAGGCATCAACTCCGGCTTGGTCAACTCGCACAAGCTAACCGTCATCCCCGCTGCCAATCCCGGTACTGGTACCGTCGGGGATTACCCTGTTGTCATTGGGGAGTCCTCAAACAACAGCGTCTACCGCCTATGCTTCGGCTATGGCGTGTACTACTCGGGCGTTTATAGCGGGTCGATCCAGGTGTATAGTAACAGTGCCCCGGGGTTCCTGTACCTGAACCACATGCCGGGGGCAGCAGCAGGCGTTTGCATAGGAGTCCCCGCCTATACGTCTCTCACCCAGGCTTGGGTCAAGAACATGACCGTGTGCATGGCCCTCGACGACACCGGTAACAGGCTGTACTTCTATGTGCGTAACAATGGCGCGGTAATGAAAACCGGTTACGTTACCCTAGTGTAGAATATCCAGGAGATATACCCAATGACTTACAAAGAATCCGCTGAACTTATGAGCGACCAGTCGTTTCAAGGGCGCATCAAGGTGGCGGTACTCAAGTACGCCGACAGCATCATGATCGAGGCCGGTAGCGTCCCGGCGCATAATACCCGCGAAAAATGGGCAGTGCAAACGATGCAGAACCCACAGATGGTGGCGATGCAGGTTCAGCCGCCCACGGTGATGGACCCAGCGGTGCAGACGGCCGGGGCGACGGTTACAGATGAGGCTTTGCAGGGCGCGGTGGAAGGGGTTGTGAATAAACTACTCTAATGCAAAGTCTGACCTTGCCCTTCTATCAACGGGTTTTTCTCTGGAATATTATTGGGAACCATGCCGCCCCCAACCTCAAGGAGGCCAGCGTGGGGCTGCGCGTCATCGAGAAACTGCGCCTCACCGACGAGGAGCAGTTGGAAAGCGAGTTCGCCGTCAACGGCCAGCAGTACGGCTGGAAGCTGCCAGACCCAGACTACGGGACCAAGACCGTGGACCTCGAAACCGACGAGGGGAAGTCGCTGGCGGCGGCAATCGAGGCCGCGCCTACCCGCGTGATGGACGCCGTCTGGTTGCAGCCGATTGTCGATAAACTGACCGTTTCGCCGAACGGCTCCAAGCCCTCGTAGCTGTTGCGCAAAGCCCCGTTTCACTGTATTCTGGCTTTGCGCAAAAGCGATGCAGAAGAACGGTTTCGGCAACTTCCCTGAACGCTCCGAGATCCTCAGAAACCATCCAGGACTCCTCAGCCGCGTAGCCCGTGGGCTGGGGATGTCCCCGGCGGCGGTATCGAGGACGTTCCACGGGATCACGCGCGAAACCAATCCCACGATTGTCGAAGCCCTGCAACGGGCCATCGCCGAAGCGCCAGAACTGAAAGGAACAGAGGTGAAGTAATGGCAGACCAGGAACAAGCCCTCGTCCGGGGCTCAGGCCACGTCACGCGCACCGTGATGGGAGAAGAGACGGAATACCAGGCGGTCGATATCGCCGGCACGGGCCAGGATGCCTATGCCACGGCGCTCATCCAGTCGCGCTACGTGATGGCGGTCAAACGGCCACGCAGCGAGGAACAGTTTCGTAGCGAACTGATGAAGCGCGTATTGGATAAGGATTTCGCCTCAATCTGCGAGTACTCGCGCCCAGTCGGGAGAGAGAAGAACGCGCAGGGCAAGTGGGTCGAGAAGATTGCCAAGGGCCCGACGATCCACCTGTTGAGGACCGCGCTGCGCCTGTTCAAAAACAACTCCTCGGAACCCACGGTCATCACTGAGACTCCGGAGCTCCGAGTCGTTGCCATAACTATATCGGACTACGAATCGAATTTTCACGTTGTTCGCACGTTCACCTTAGAGAAGCGGATCGAGAAGCGGGCCGTTCAGGACCGCCAGACTGGCGAGTGGGGCCCGCCGCCAGGCCGGCAGATCCTCGGCGAGCGCGTCAATACGGACGGCGAACGGGTCTACATCTGCCGCACGACGCTCGATGAGTTGCGGAAAGAAGACTTGCGCCTGACCGCCTTGACCAAGCGCGCCGCCGCCGAAGAGTTCCTCCCCAAGCACATCATTCTGGCTGCGCTGGCGAAGGCTGTCCAGACCACCCAGGAACATGACACCAAAGATCCGGCCGGCGCGAAGAACCGGCTGATCGACGCCTTCGCCGGTCTGAATATCATGGCGGTCGATCTTGAGCAGTACATCGGCCATCCGCTCGACCGGCTGTCGACCGACGAGCTCGCGAACCTCCGGAGCGTTTGGTCCCGCATCTCGAATGAGGAGGCGACCTGGGAAGATTGCCTGGCCGAGCGCAATCCCACCGGCACCAGCGAGGACGCCGAGAAGGTCAAGCAGGACAAGCTCGCCGCGCTGCGCGGTCAAACCGTAACCCACACAGAAGAAGCGAAGGGTAAAAGCGCACCTGGGGGGCCGAACGAAAAGGCCGTTCGCCTGAACGCGGAACTCGACGAATCAACCAAAGTTGGAACGGTGAAAACAGTGGACGCCCCCGCTCCGGATAAACAGTTCATCACGTCCGATCAGGCGCAGGAGTTCGCTCAGGTCATCCACGAGAACCATCTCGACGACGAGCAGATCCAGAAGCTCGTGAAAGCCGGCGGGGCCGATAGGTACGACCGCATGAGGTCCGATCTCTTCGAAGTCGTCTTGAAGATGGCGAAGGCCACCAAGGGCAAGGACAAGAAGAAATGACTCGCCGGCTGAAGTCTGTTCAAATTAAAAACATCAAGGGTATCGAATCGCTAACCTTTGATACCAGCGCCGTGACGGTCTTACGAGGCAAGAACGGCGCTGGAAAAACTTCCGTGGTCGACGCGCTCATCAGCGTGTTTGAGGGGGGCCACGATCCGGGTTTGATTCGTGCGGGGGCCAAAGAGGGATCGGTCCTCCTCACACTCGACGATGGCGTCACCATCCGAAAGGTCATCAAACCCGAGAGATCTACGCTCGAAGTTCGCACCGCCGATAAAGGGAAAGTCTCGGCGGAAGCCACCTTTGTCAAGAAGCTCACGAGCGGCTTGAGGTTCAATCCGGCGGCGTTCATCAGCCTCAGTGGCAAGGAGCGCGCCGCCGAACTGGGGAAGGTGATGCCGATCACCTTCACGGGCCGCGAGGTCAACCAGGCGGCGAACGAAGCGATCCTCCTCGACAGCGAGGCAATCGATCAGCGGCGGTTCACTGAGATCCGCGACGGGCGGTATGCGACCCGCACCGAGGTAGCGCGCGAGCAGTCGATGGCCGAAGGGTTCATCGTCGAAACCGAGAAGGCGCTGCCCACGGGCACGCATAGCTCGTGGCAGGGTACGGTGGAGATGCTTCGCGCCCAGGTGGGCGACGGGAAAGCCGAACTGGAACGGGATCTGGCCGAGGTGGAGCGCAAGGCCAGAGGCGTCGTCAACGAGTTGCGGGGCATCCTGGACTCGCGGCTCGCCACGATCAAGAAGGACTACGACGAGAAGGTAGCCGCGCTCAACCTGGAATACGACACCGACCAGGCGCGCATCGTCCAGGACACGGCGACTTCGAAGGAAAGACTCCACGCAGCCTCCAACGATCAACTGGGACAATTGATTAGCCTCCTCGCCAAGGCGGAGCAATCCTTGGCGGATCAGAATCGCGTTGAAGGCCAGCGCCAGCAGCTTGAAAAGATGCGGGCCACCGCACAGCAACTGCAGAATCGCTGGGTCCATCTCGACGCCGCGGTTAAGGGACTCGACAGACTCAAATCTGCCAAGCTCGCCACTTTGCCCGTTCCAGGGGTAGAGGTGCGGCTCGACGACAAAAATATGCCCGAAGTTTTTGTCGAAGGAGTCCCCTGGCCGCACGTAAACAAATCGATGCAATGCAAAATCGCGATCACCATCGCGGCTCAGGCATTGGGCGATCTCCCCTTGATGGTCTTGGACGAGTCTGAGGTTCTAGACGAAGACTCTATGCACATGTTGATCGACGCGGCGAAGTCGATTGGACTGCAGATCATCATGGCGCGCGTGGAATCGGGGGCCGCACTGGAGGCGGTCGAAGCGTGAGGGCCCTCACTCTCTACCAGCCGTATGCCTCGCTGATCGCCATCGGAGCCAAGCAGTACGAGACGCGCGCCTGGGCTATCGGGGACTGGCCGGTCCCCATCGCCATTCATGCCGGCAAGATCCAGCCCGGCAAGAAAAAGCAAGAGGTGGCCGATCTGTTCTGGGACCGCTATTTCACCGAGGTTCTTCAGGAGGCTGGCTACCATACCCCGGACGAATTGCCGAGCGGCGCAGTTGTTTGCATCGCCACGGTCGAAGATTGCATTCTCATCACCGACAAGAATCGGCATGACATCCCTATGCGTACGCCGGAAGAGTGGTTGTCGTTCGGCGACTTCGCCGAGGGCCGGTACGCCTGGAAACTTTCTAACGTGAGGCGAATCGAGCCGCCGATTGTGGCTCGCGGTTACCAAAACATTTGGGAATGGGACGCGCCACCGGAGGTTCTGGCGCTCCTCTAGGGAGACAACTCGATGGACAGACGACGGTTCGAGGTACTCGACCGCCTGATACAGGGCGGCTGGACGGACGTGAAGCAAGAGGATATTCCAGACGACGTCATGGAAGCGGCCGAGGAAGGCCGGCCCCTCCCGACACTGGGCCCGTGCCGGGAGACGCGCTTCAGCATTCCCATCTGGGATCCCCCGGCGATCCCCGGAAAGCGAATCAGACCGCCGGCCAAGAAGGCGGAGCATCCGCGCATCCTCACCCAGGAACAGCGCGACCGCCGCAACGCCCGTAAGCGGGCCCAGTGGTTTTACAAATACGGGCCGCGCGAGAGGCCCAAGCAACAGGAGAATCAGAACGAATGCCGGGATGCACTTTTACGGGCGTGAGGATTATGGATCTGGGAGAACGTGGAGTCACCAATGGCTTCATGGTTTCCTGCGTGATGGCGGCTGATCTCACCAGCCGCGTGGCGAAGGAGTTCGGCTGGGACGATCTGATGAACGTCGATGGCTGGGAGAAGGTATCGCTCAAGAGCGCGGTGGGCGAGGGTTCGGGAACCCTGAAACCGAATACCAAGAACGCCCCGCCGCTGTCCTTCGTATTCGATTCGATCAAAGCCTTCCAGGCGACCGAGTCCGACACCGAGAACGGCAAGCAGAAACACGAGGTCCGTTTTACGGTACGCTCCTCTCAGAAGGACGCGATGATCCTCCTCGACCACTACTGGCGCACCAACAAGGAGCTCCACTCCGCGTTCACCGTCAAGTTCCAAGAACTCCTCGATCAGGGCAAGGACGAGAAGCCGGAAGGGACCAGGGCGAGCGCCGGGCTTGAGGAATAGATGACGGCCCTCGAAGCCTGGAAGGAGAGTCTTCCCGAGGTGGCCGAGGAGCGTCTGCCCAAGGCGCTGAAGCTGGTAGTGCTCGGCGCTCCCAGGACGAAGAAGAATTCTCCGGTAATAGTCCGTAACATCACCGACGCTTTCCTGAAGGACTTCATCTGGGCGTGGGAGTCGGAGAAGCCTCCCCGCCCGATCCTCAGCGAGGCCGAGATCTGGGAGTGGCTCAAAAACCGGGACACCGTGCTGCCGCATCCCAGGCTGCTCCCCTCCCAGGCGTACCGCGACTGGCACGCAGCGGCCATCAAAGCGGTCCTACCTGTCCTCGAACCGCTACGGCGGTTCTTCCCCGTCACATACGCATGTCACTTACTGTGCAAGGTTTATCGAGATGCGGATCGCGGAGACTGGGCCGGCTACATCCAGGGAATAGGGGACTTTTTAGAGGACGTGGGAATCGTCGAAGACGACGTGCTCCTCCGATCGTTTGATGGCTCCCGGCTCTACAAGGATGCGGAGAATCCGCGAGTCGAACTGTGGCTGAGTCCCTGGACGCAGGAAGGGAACATGGGGCTGTTCGAGCGGCCGGCGCGCGAATGGGCCGAGCATGAGGAGCCCGAACCGGACCCGGTGGACTCCCTCAACGCCGATACGGAGGAGATGATCTCGGCGGATGAAGAACAGCGGGGGGGCTACAGGCCCCTCGTTAGTAGATATGCCACCAATCGGTGAAAGGGCGCATTTAAATGACGAGTATTTTCCTCGAAGACAGTTTCGACGCCGCGCACCGATTGCCGCATGTGCCGCCAGACCACAAGTGCGCCAGGTTGCACGGGCATACGTACCGTATCCGCATCGAGGTCACCGGGCCCGTGGGCGAACAGACCGGCTGGATCATGGATTACGCCAAACTTCGGACTGTCTGGAGGGAGGTCAAATACTATCTCGATCACCGGGATCTGAACGTGCATTTCGCCAATCCAACCTGCGAGATCATCGCGATCTGGATCGCCGAGAAACTGAAGGAACTGAAGATTGCCGGCCTCTCCCGGATCGAGCTCCGGGAAACCGAGCACTGCGGTGTAGTCTACGTTCCATGACCTTTCTGCTCGACACCTCGGAAGACCTGGCTGTCTGTGCGTCTGATTTGAATGTCGACGTCGCCCAGGTGGGGCAACTCCTGACGCCGCTCAACCGGCTCGCCAATCGCGGCGGGCTCTTTGCGATAGACAACGGAGCCTACTCCGAGGGTCTGCAACTCAAAGCCTTCGAAACCAGGCTAGAGAAGGAATTGCCAAACCGGAAGCGGTGCAAGTTCGTCGTCGTCCCGGACGTCGTGGGCTCCCAGCGCCGTACGCTGGAACTCTTCCCGATCTGGCAGGAGCGGCTCATGGGATGGCCCCTGGCGCTCGCCATCCAGAACGGCGTAGAACACTTCGATCTGCCGTGGGCGGAGATCGAGGCGGTCTTCATCGGCGGAGACAACCAGTTCAAGATCTCCGCGCCGGCCCTTCATGTGATCCGCACCGCCCAGGCGCTCGGCAAGTGGACCCATGTGGGCAGAGTCAATACGGCGGATCGCTATGAGTGGTGTGTCAAACACGGCGTAGACTCCATCGACGGCAGCGGCATCAGCCTGTACTCGCACATGCGCCGGCAGATTATCAGCGACCAACCTTCGCTTCCCCTCGTGGAGGCTTTCACATGAGGTATCCCCTCGACGTTAACCTTGCAGGACTGCTGCAACCAGGCTTTCGCGTGAACATGCACCGCGCCGGGGAAGACCTGGTGGAGATCGAGATCGTCACGTCCGACATTACCTATCAACTATCCGGCGTCATGCGCCCAGGCTCGGCGGCGCGGGACTTGGACAACCTGGTGCATCTCCTGGTGGAGCAAATCATTGGACATGAAGACGAGATCAAAGCCAAGCTCAAAGCCAAGGATTCCGCGAGCGCCCAGTGAACCCGAGGAGCGGTTCGCGCTCACCTGGAAGACGCTCAAGGGCCCGGCGTTCGAGCGCGAGTACCGCTTCTGCGAGCGGAAGTGGCGCTTCGATTTCGCCTGGCCGGCCGCGAAGGTTGCCGTGGAGATCGAGGGCGGGATTCACGATCACGGGCCAAGCCGCGGCTATCACCTTCGCAAGGCCGGCTTCTTGAAAGATGCCACCAAATATAACCGCGCGGCGGTCCTGGGCTGGAGGGTAATGAGATTAGCGCCCTCCCAGATCCAGCCTGGGACGCTCATCGAACTGGCCGAAATGATCGAGGAGGTGCTTAGTGGACGACAAAGAGATACTTGAGCGGGTCCGGGAGGCCATCGCCTGCCTGGACGAGGCTGCTTGGGCCACCCAGATGAACACGCGCGAGCAGCGCAAGCTGCACACCCGCATTCAGGACGCTGGCGACCGGCTGATCGAGGTGCGCGAGGAACTCCAGGTGCGGATCGCGGCCCGAGAGAACCTCGCGCGTGTGCTTGAGCGGAAGTGAGCCTACTTAGGCTGCGCTATCGGAGGTGTCGGAGGCTTGGGACCGCTGGGGCCGGTAGGAGGCTTGCCATCAGCGTCCACTAGAATCCAGCGATACCTGGAATGCTCGGTCCCGACCACGAAGACCAACAGCCAGCACTTGCCACTTACACCATCGCCGGGATTGAGCGGAGGCCAGATGGTCCCCGGAGGTGTGGGCGCAGGCGGTATCGGCAGCGTATTGTCCGGACGATCAGGAATGTGGATCGGGTAGGAGGGATGCCCGCCCGAGGGCAGCGTATTGTCAGGGAGGTTGACGCCTGGGGGCGTGGGAGGCAGCACGATGGGATTCGAGGGGCGGTTGATGCCTGGGTGTCCCTGGCCGTAGCCGGGATCGATGGGGTTGCCGCTGGCGTCGACGGGAGTGATGATCGCGAGTTGGCTCATGCCGGCATGATACCCCGAAAAACCCAAAAAACACCTTGCGCAAAGGGAATTGCTATTGATAGACTTGACCCGTTCGACGGAAGCGGTTCGGCTGATCACTGAACTGTACGAACGATTCTGCTAAGGCCACCGGGGGGTTTCCAAGACCTTCTTTCCGCTCCCCGGAGCCTTGGCAAGAGAAAGAAGGCCACGATGGCGCGAACCCGTAATATAAAACCGGGGTTCTTCCGAAACGAAGACCTCGCCGAGCTTGGCGCGTATGCCATGCTCCTCTACGCTGGACTCTGGACTATAGCTGACCGTGAAGGTCGACTGGAGGACAGACCCAAGCGAATCAAGGTTGACGTGCTTCCTTACTTCGATCAGCCGGTCGATGAGTTGCTTGATTCCCTTGCAAAGGCGGGGTTTATCATTCGCTACGACGGGTTCATTGCGATCCCCACATGGGCGAAGCATCAGAATCCCCACGTCAAGGAAACACCGAGCATCATACCTGCACCAGACGAGAACCGGACTAGCACAGTGCAAGAACCGGACAAGAACAGTTCTAGCCGGGCCTTAACCCTTAACCCTTCTTCCTTAACCCTTAACCCTTCCTCCCTTCCTGCCGCTGTCGCGGCTGAGTGTGTTCCCTCAAAGATTGTTTTTTCTCCTGATACCGAGAACACTTCAGTTCTAGTAACCCGCTCAAAAGCCCGTTGGGAAGTCGATGACCAATACGCGGCGTTCGTCTCGACGTGGCGGGAAGCGCAACCCAACTGCCTCCCCAGCGAATTCGAAGCCGCCTATCGGCCCTTCCTGGCCCTCGCCTTCGAGCAGAGGGTAGCGGCGGTCAGGGGAATCACTCAGCGCCTCAGGACAGGCACCTGGACGCCGGTCAAGTGGCGAATGTGCGGGAAGCCCGTCGCCTACCTCCAGGAGGAATGGAAGCGCATCATCCCCGATGTAGTCGAGATCCCCCGGAAGCTATCGAAGACAGAAACGCTGATGTCCGAAATGTTTGAAGAGGCGGAGGAGGAGGATAGACGTCGTGCACAAGCTAACCGCAGCACAGGCAACTAGACAGGTCAACCGGCTGAGTGGGCTCCCCCGGTTCGCCGAACTGGGCAAGCCGGGAATCGCCGAGATGGTCCGGGTACTGTGCGACCGTGCCTCGGACGAGGACCATGCCGAGCGCACGGTGACCCGGTGGATCGACACGAGCAAGTGGCTCCCCAGTTGTGCGGAGCTCGTGGAGGCGCTCGACGCAACGCCCGAGAAAGCCCTGTCGCTCAAGCCGAACTGGGAGTGCGAGCACTGCCAGGGCAGCGCCTACGAGCGGATCTGGCTCCTGGTGACCTACGTGCGCCATCCGAGCGGGCACCAGAAAGAGTGCGAGGAGAAGGAAATTACGGCCGAGGTGGCCCAGCAACTGATGAACGAGGTCGACGGGCACTTCCAGAAAGTCTGTAGCGCGGTCAAGTATTGCCGGTGTAAGTTTGGGCAGGAGATCAAGCGGCTTCGCCTCATCAAGATGGCCGAGAACGAAGACAAAGCGCACCGGGGCAGCAAGAGGGAAAAGTGAAGGAAGTTCAACTCGCTTTCGATTACTTCACGCTCGACGCCGAGACGCGAGCTTACGTGCAGGAGCGGGCCGAACGCATCCACAACCTTGCCAGGATGAGCGCCTCAAGTATCGTGCAGATCGGGCAGTACCTGGGCCAGGTGAAGGAGCGGATCGGTCACGGCAACTTCCTGGGCTGGATCGGGCAGGAGTTCAACTGGTCCGAGCGAAGCGCGCAGCGGTTCATACAGGTACATGGGCAGTTCAAATCCGCCAAATTGGCGGATTTGGAGATCGACTTGAGCGCGCTCTACCTGATCGCCGCGCCATCGATGCCCGAGCCGGTACGTGCCTCGGTCATGCGCCGTGCCGAGAACGGCGAGCCGGTGACCCGCATGGGTACGCGCGCCCTCGTGCAGCGGTTCGCCGAGACTGGCGAGATGCCCGAGGAAGACGTGACGCTCGACGAACTGATTAAAGAGCGGATAGCTTTACGCGCCCCCGCGCCGCCGCCGCGATTGAAGCCCTCGCCGGCCGAGGAAGCCCGCCTCAGGGAACTCGACAAAATGCGCGCCCAAGCGAAGCTCAACGGTGAGCGCAACTTCAAAATCTTCAGCGTCGTCCACGCTATCGAGGCGTTGAACGGGACTGAATTTACAGCCAAGGAACTAGCCGGTGAAATCCTGAAGATGGATACGCCCGACAAAGACTGGCGGGGGCAATCGGAAGGTGCGCGGCGAATGCTCGCGGCCATTTGTCAGGAGTTGAAGAAGTGACCACCAACCGCACATACACGATGATTGAACTCGTCGAGGAGGCTCTCGACTCTACAGGGAGTGCCAAGACGGTAGAAGTCCGGAGGTGGATGCAGTTGAATCGGCGCGTCAGTCTCGATGAGCATTTCTGCCTCATCGAGGCCGAGGGACTGGACGCCATGATCCGCCGCTACCGCAAGTCGCGTGACCGCACACCGGAGGAGGAAGCTGATGGCTTCAGCCTCTGCTTCGATTTCGGTTTGGAACAGATCGAGCTTCCTTCGGAAATCTCCGTGCCGGTTGACATGAACAACGTCGCGTACGGATCTTGCGATTGGCCTCTGCTCGAAGAAGCCACGCTTGACGATCTCGACAAACACATGGTCCTGCTCCACGTACAGCAGATTCAACTGGGTGTCAGCCGCGAGAACATACTGAGGCTGCGCCAAGCGGCCGCTTCTATCGTGCCGGGACGCACCGACATTCCCTTGCGCGTGCTGCGGGAGATTGCCCGAGGCGAGAGGCAATCTCCCTAGCGGTTTACTGGACGTCGCCGAAGGTGATGATGACCTCCCCGTTGTTGCGAACGGTGAGCGCCGTGCCATCCGGCCAGGTGAAACAGCCGAACTGGAGGCCGGCTCCCTTCATCGTCTCCGTCGTCTCGCGCAACTGATCGAGCACCTCGCGGAGCGGGCCCATGTTGCCGGCCACGGTGAGCGCCGTCGCTGCCTTGGCCGCTTTGTTCTCGTGTTTCGGGCTCAGTCTGATGCTCAACTCCTCGTCTGCCCACTTTGAAAGCCGCTTGGCGGCGGCTTTGATCGGATCGGCGGATTTGGCATCAGCGGCGGCTTCCCGCTTCTCTCTTTGCTGGCGCGCGTACCAGTCGCGCGAGTACTGCCGCGCTTTCTCTTTCTGTGCTTCCGTTTTCTTTGCCATATACTGGGGTTCTCCTGTCAGTAGTGTTCGGTTTGGTTCTGTTGATGCAGGCACCTGAGGAGCGGAGTTCTTGGAGGACTTCCGCCCCTCAGGGGCTCTCATCAGAGCTTGCGATACTCCTCGCGATGGAACTCGCACAGCAAGAACGGGCAGTCGTTGATCCCGTCGTAGTCGACGGCCCGCACCTTCCCTGAGCACTTGGGCCCCGGCATCCGGCAAGCGTCCTGCGGGCCCCACGAGTCGTGGCCGGTCCAATCCCTGTCATCGCCCGGCGGGACCAGCCGCTCGAAGATCTGCTCGCGGATTGCTTGCTCGATCTCGACCGGCTTGACCTCGGCGATCTTGGCGATCTCCTTGATCGAGCGCCCCGAGAGGAACTCGACCCACATGGCGCGCGGCTCTCTGAGCATCACAGGGGGATCCATTTCTCGAACCGCGCCATCGCCCGTTCGAGCGCCTGGAGGCCCCCCGGCTCCTCCCTCGCCACCGCTTCGAGAGCCGGGAGCCCGCCGTCAATCGAGGCGATCACCTCGGAGCGCGTGGCCTCCCGTCCCTCGCAGTACCACTCGACGAATTCGGGCTCGCCCATCTGGAGGAGCGGCCCGGTTTCGCTCCGGAAGATCTCGTAGTGGCGGGTCACCCAGAGCATGGCGACGCCGGGATTGCGCGTGAGAGCCAGGCCCGGCGCGTTCTCCACCAGTTGGGCGTTGTTCATCCGCTCGTCCTCGCGGCGCACCATCCGCGGATTCGAGAGGAACGGGCAGTTCTTGGCAGACCAGGTCGCGCACTCCTGGTGCGACGGGGGCTCGGACGACGTCCGGTTGACGCCGCACATGGGCCCGGCGACGAAGACCTTGTAGACGCCAAGCGGCTCGCCGCAGACCCAGCACAGCCGGCGCTTGACGGCGGCGGTGAACTTCTTGGGATCCATCGCGCGGAACTCGGGCAGACCGTCCACGTAGGCGACGAACCAGGGAATGGGAACGCCACGGTCAGTGAGCTTCAGGGAGCGCATACGCTCGGGGAGGGTTTCGAGGTTGATGGTCATAGTTTGATTGCATCGCACGCCGGATTGGCGAGGTCTACGGTCGAATGGAGGTAGCGGTTGGTGACCGCCACCGAGGAATGCCCCAAGGTCAACTGGATCTGGGTCAGGTCTGCTTTGCCCTTCATGGCGAGCCGGGCGAACGTCCTCCGCAGATCGTGCGGAGCCAGTTGCGGCACGCCGATCCGCTTGCCGGCGGCTTTCACCACCGCGTGAATGTGGTCCGGTGTCAGCCCCTCGTCAGCCGCCCGGCCGCGCCAGACCCGCCGGATCACCGGGCCCGTGGAGATGCCCGCCGCCTCGATCCAGCAATTTAACGGCAGGATGGCCCAGGACGGCACGGGGACCGTCCGGACCCGCCGGCCCTTGCCAACCAGGTCCAGAAGCACCAGACGCCCGTCCAGGCTCTGCAAGTGGGCAAATTTCAGGTCTGAGAGCTCTGAGCGGCGGAGGGCGCAGCCGGCGAGCAGCGCCAGGAGACAGCGGTCGCGGGTCTGAACCAGGTCTTCGCCGCCTGGCGCGAGGAGATCGGACACCTGTTCGAGCGAGAGCCAGGTTCCCATCCGCACGCCGCGTACCGGGATCGCCTTCATGTACTGGATGGCGGGATCGGCCCCCTCGGCCCGCGCCTTGAATTTGAGCGCGCTGAGTTTGACGTTGCAGGTTGACGGCGCGGCCCCCTGGTCCCGGTAGGCGGCGATGTAGGACTGGATGCCGGCGACAGTCAGTTCGCCATCGAAGTCGCGGTAGACCGCCGCGTAGCGGGCCCGCGAGTGCGGACTGTTGAGCGTTTCGAGGTTGGTCATCGCGGCATCCTTGCGAGCCGGTCGAGTTCGGCGTCGACGCCCCGTTGCAACTCGGGATCTTTCATCGCGTTCCGGTACGTCATCGCCCCGGCGATGAACGTGCCATGCAGCACGGCGAAGGCAACCGGAATTTTCGGCATGGGATGGCCTTCGAGGATCTGGTCGATCCAGGCGTTAAACTTCTCGCGCAGGTAGGTCATCGCTTCTCCCCTCCTTCTGCCGGATCAGATCGTTGGCGAGGGCCATGCTCTTTGCGACAAGCCCAGGCTTGCCATCCCTCGAAGCGGCTCCGCCCCCCAGTCCCAGGAGGAACACGAGCATCTGAAAATCGCCTTCGGACAACTCGAACCGGATCATTGGGGCGGCTCCTGTGCTTTCGCTTTCGCTTTTCGCGCCGAGGCAATAATGGCCTCTTCGACGGCTACCCTCTGCGCCCTTTGAATGTAGGCGAGAAACCCATCAATCTCGGCATCGATTAGCTGCCTCACCTGGCCGCTCGGATACTGGACAGCTTCGCGGTAGACCCGCGCCCCGGCAAAGAAGGTCGTGCGCAGCAGATCGAGCGTGAGCCGGTCCCGACCGTGCCGCTCGCCGCATCCGGCGCTTGTCCGTGGAACACATGATCGAGGTACTGCAGGAAGGATCTTTCCAGAGGGTTTTCTATCTTCATCGCTTGGACTCCAGGCGCACCCACATGCTCAGAATCAGCCGGGCTAGGATCTGTTCGGCCCGGTTGAGTTCCTCGGTCAGCCAGTAGTGGCCGCGCGGAGTCACGATCTCGACGTGGCCGTTCTCGAGAGCGGTAGCCGCAAAAGCGGGCATACGTGTTTCGTCAGGAATGCTAAGTACTATCAACGTTTCACCTCAAAGTAAATATACCAATAATTTTGATGGCATAATATAGTTTACGAAGAATCACTCTATGCCACGAAAACGAAAGAAGCGCGTCCTGTCGCCAGCGCCCACCACTACCACTACCACCAAACCCAAACGCAAGAAGCACGTCCCCTCGCTCCAAGTCATGATGAAAGTGCTCAACCAGAAGGAGCTCGAATCGTTGCGCGAGAAAGCCACCCGGTATTCCATGTCGATGTCGGACTACCTGCGTGAGCGGGCCGGCTTCGACGCGGTGCGCCGGCCCATTGGACGCCCGGCGCGCAAGTTCCCCTGCCCGGTGTGCGCCGTAGTAGTCACCCAGACCGAATACCCCAAGCACATGAAGGAAGCCCATGCCTGAGCCCATCGACGACATGTATGCCAAACTCCAGACGCAACGCGGGCTCATGAAAGCCATGCTCAAGCACGTTGGCGAGCCGGGGTTTTGCAAGGGCTGCGGGCAGGAGATCGCCTGGGTCTTCCATCGCGACACCAGCAAGAACACGCCCTACGATCTCGATGGCACGAACCACTTCATCACCTGTCCCAAGGCGAAGGACTTCCGGCAGAAGAAGGCCGGCGGCGAATGAGGAAGAAACTCAGCGATCACGAGCGCGACGTGGTGCGCGAAGCCATGCTGCACCTCGACCAGTCCGAGGAAGAGGTGATTCGCCTGGCGCTGCGGTTAGCCATCCGTGAGTACGAGAAGGAAGCGACCGTCTGCCAGAACTTCCCGCGCCTGAGCGAGCAGTTCGACCGCCAGCGCCGGGACTGCCAGCGGCTGCTTGCCAAGTTCGGGGAGCCCACCCAATGAACCTTCCCAGGATCGCAACCGATCCGACGATGTCGTCGAACAAGCTCTACTTCATGCCGCAAGACGTGGTGGCGGCGCTGGGCCGGCTCTACCTCAAGTTGTACTGGGGCGAGATCACCCAGAGCGAATACGACGAGAAGGCCCAGGTCATTGTCGACGGGGCCAGTACCCGCATCGGCGTCATTCGAAATATCGGAGGATAATAAATGCTGGCCGTTCTGCAATCGGGGAACTCCCCCGGCGAGGGGCTGCAGCCCCAGAGAGACTCGTCAGAACAAGACGAAAACAGCACTCTGCCTTTGGCAGATAATCCTGGTTCAAGTCCAGGCGGCCAGCTTAAAATCGCCGTGCTCGCCACTTCGAGCGCCGGCAACTCGACCTTCGTAAGCGATGGAACAAGCCGTCTGTTAGTCGACTGCGGGCTGTCGCTGCTCGACACCGCTACGCGCCTGGCGGCAATCGGCGAGTCGGTCGATGCCATCGACGCCGTGCTCCTGACGCATCCGCATATCGATCACTGCGCCGGCCTGGGGACGCTCATCCGGCGCTGGCGTCGCGGCGGTCGCCTCGTGCCGATCTTCTGCTCGTGGGAAACCAACCTGGCGCTCGGCACGGTGATCCCGGCGTTCTGGTTCCAGCCGATCCATCAGAATTCCCGCTGGCAGGTAGGCGAGATCTCCTGCGAGAGCTTCCCTATCGAGCACGATACGGCCGAGCCGCTCGGCTTCGCCGTCCAACTGGGCAAGATGCGCGCCGCGTTCGCGCTCGACCTGGGCAAGATCGATGAGGCGCTCGGCGAGTACCTGGCCGATTCGGACTTGGTGTTCCTCGAAGCCAATCACGATCCCGACATGCTCCGCGTCGGGCCGTATGCCTACACCCTGAAGACGAGGATCGCCCAGACGCACCTGTCCAACGAAGCCGCCTGTGAGTGGATCGGGGAGCACATGACGCACCGGACCCGGCATCTGCTGCTCGGCCATCTGTCCGAGACGACGAATGACCCGGAACTGGTGCGCCTGATGGCGCGGCGGGAACTGGATCGCCTAGAGCTCTCCGCCGCGCTCGACGTTATTTCGCCGGGATCTTCGTCTGGACCGTGGCTGCTGCCGCTGGAGCGGGCTCGGCAGACATAGCCGCCGCCCCGCTGGGCGCTGCGCCGTCGACGACAGTCGCGGTGTAGTAGCCGCCCATGACGAACGTGTCGGAGGCAATGGGGAGGGTAACTGAGAAGGACGCTCGCGGCGAGAAGCCGGGCGCGGCGGAGACTTCCTGGAGGTTGATACTGACGGCATCAGTGGCCGGCGCTTCGCCCGTGGCGGGGATCGACGCGAGGTTCTTATTCTGGCAGCGGAAGCTGATCGTGAGGGACGTAGCCATGCGGTCTATCGTGTCACAGTCACAAAGTAAATAATCGCCAGCGAGACGATCCAGTAGAACGCCATCGCGCCCCAGATGAGCAGCCGCTTGAACGTCTCACGCTTCATCGGTCGCACTCGCAATCGGCCCAGCGCCTGGTGCACTCCGGACACCAGACGCCCCAGGAGGGATCGTCAGCCGTCTGTGAGCCGCCTGTACCTGCCGCCTGTTGCGCCGCCGCCCGCGCAGCCGCGGCTTCCGCCGCCACCTCCTCGGCGAGCCGCTTCTTGTACTCGATAGCCTTGCGCTGCGCGAACGTCATTTCCGCCGGCCCTCCTTCTTCTTCTCCGCCAGTTGGGCGCGCACGATCACCTTGACTGCCAGGTCGTAGATGGCGTCATAACTCACGCTGAACCGCCGCCTGGTCCCCTTCTGGCGTAACTCAATGTGCCTGGGGTGAAGCTCCACCAGGAGCGGGCGAGATCGCCCGCCGTCCCTGATGCCTACCGCCGTTTCCCGTCTTACTACCTTATCGAGCCGCGTCACTTGGGTTCCTCCATCTTCGGACGGTTCGGACATTCCATCCAATGCCGGCGCAGGATGCGATGGTAAACATCGGCCCCGCAGCCCCACCAGCACTTGGCCGTTAGTCCGGGGGGACAGCCGGTGTTATTCGGGTCGCCCGGCTTGCGCCCGCTCTTCTGTTTCTTCTTAGTCATATTGGTCCTCGGTTAGCTCGGCTTCGGGCTCCTCCTCGTCTGCGAAGTAGCCTGGCGGGATGTTATCGGGGTTGTCGAACTCTTCGAGCATGTCGCGCTCGATGTCTACCAGGTCGCTGTCGCCCACGGCGTTGCTGATGGCGTCGTCGAGGTCTTCGTACTCGCCGGTCGTGTCCCCGCAGTAGTCGCAGTTGCAGACGTAGCTGCCCGTGCCTACGCGCGCCACGCTGGGGATCGCCTGGAAGCCCCTAGCCTCCCGGTCGATAAAGTCGTCCGAGCGGTTGATGTGCTCGGACCATTCCACCTTGCCCGTCCGGTAGACGTGCAGCTTGTGCCAGTTGCGGTGGTGTTCGTGGGCGGAGTATTCGGGCGCAGCGGCGATCACCGCTTCGCGCGCCTGTTCGCGGAGCGTGCTCATGCGGTCTTCTCCGCGACGTCGTCGGGCTCCATGCCCATTTCGAGCAGCCTGGCGCGGGCCTCGCTGCGGCTCAACGGGGTTGTCTTGTTGGCGCGGTCCTGCCAGGCTCCGCGTTCGCCCCCGTTCTCGTCTCGAAAGAAGTAGTCCTCGCCGATTCGGACGACGGACTCGGTTGTGAATTCGTACTCTTGCGTAGCCAGTACGATGGCTTTGTCTTTTGCCATAACCTCACCTCGGGGAAAGAATCCCAGCGGAGCGCACTGTCACTGCGCCCTCCGCGACTCTCTACTTCTTTTGCTTTTGGATCAGCTTGGTCAGTCGGACCTGTTCGACCAGGTCAGCCGCTCGTTGCTCCTCTTGCTTCGCCCACTCCCACGGGGTTGCAGGGTTCGCTTTGTCCGGGATGCCAAACTCCGCCTTGACCATCGCCACGGCTCCGTAATAGCCGCGCGCCTCGCGCAAGGCATCCTCGTCTACCTGGCCGTTCGAGTTCACCGGGATCAGAGGCCGGTCGTCGTCGTCGGACGCGCGCACCTCCCACAACTCCCCGCCCAGCGCGGCAAACATGCCCGCGCTATAAGCCCCGCCGGCACTGTGATGGCCGAAAAACGAGATGCCCGCCTTGGCCCAGTCGGTCACCTCCTGGGCATGGCCGTAATTGGCGTCGCCGTCGTATAACTGGGTATAGAGTTCGGTTTCCTCCTGGATCGTGTCTTCGTCGTACCCGACTTCGTCCACATTCACGCAAAGGCCGATATCCTCGGCCATCCGCTCTGCCTTCTTCGCTGGGGCATAAATCGTAAAGCTGCATCGGTCGCCCATTACTTCACCTCCTGTTTTTCGAGTCTGATCTTGAACACGGAACTACCCATCTCGCCGTCGCCATAGCCCTCGCCGTCGCCGATTGTCATCGAACCCAGGACTTCCAGGTCGCCTTCGGCGAGTTCGACGGTGTCCATGTCGTAGCGGAGGTTATATTCCGCCGCTTGCTGCATGGCAAGGTACGTCACCGGGCTCCAACCGCCGCACACGCTCTCGTCTTCGTAGATCTCCATCGCCAAATGGGTGTCGTCCGGGTCGCCCTCATAGGGACGCCAGGAAAGAATCGCCATGACTGCCGCCATTACTTCACCTCCGCTTTCGATATGTCCGTTGCCGCCGCCGGAACGTCCTCGTGGTCGAAGTCATCGACCTTGCCCCGGTAGCCGCACGCGACGCAGTAGGCCGGCGAGTCTCCGCCCCACTCGGTGTCCTGGCACTGGGCGTCATCCGTGGACGTCTCGATGTCGTCCTCATCGTGTTCGATCAGCCGCGCGTTGACCTGCATCGTGATTTCAATGCGGTCAATGCGCTTGCACTTCGGACACCAGAAGCGCGTGAGCGGCTTGTGATCGCTCATCACCTCGCTTGCCGGTTCCGGCTGTTGAATCCACTTTTCGAGCGACGTGAACGCTAGCGCCCACTCATCGAAGAACGCCTCCAGCGTGTTATACAGATCCGCCTCGCCAGGTTCGTTCGATACCTGGATCACCGGCCCGCAGTCTATCGGTAGCTCGCGCAGGTAGACGGGCAGGACTTCGTTAAGCCCGTTCACTACCGTGCCGATTTGAAATTTGATGTTACTCATCGCTTCACCTCTAATTTGAATTGCCAATCCTCGGATAATGCGCGGTTCCGCTGGCTCACATAGAAGCCGGCATCCTCGCGCGATAACTGAAACTCGCTCATGAAATAATCGGCCAACTCTTGATCGGTCGAAGATTCATCGTTCACGAGTGCCATCGCAATTAAATCGGCGCGCTCGCGCGCCAGTACGGCACTCGCCCGGTGGGCTGGTATCTTCATCGCTCCCATGCCTCCCGAATCAATTCGCCTTCGCCGTCGTTGGCCTCCACCGGCTCGACTTCGATTACCTCCCATTGGTAGGCGGCACGCGCCTCGGTGCGCTCGCGCTTAGTGGGCTCCAGTGCCACCATCTCGCGTTTCCACTCGCGCGCCCACGTCTCCGCCTTGCGCTTCGAAGTGAACTCATAGGGGAATGTGTCGCAAGCGTGGCCGTTATCCCAATACACCTTGTAGGTCACCGCTTGGCCTCCAACTGGGCCCGGCACGCCTCATAGAGCAAGGCGCGAAACGCGAGATAGCCCGCCTGGTTCAGCGTGTCCACAACCGCCGCATAGCGGTTGTCTTCTTCGATCCAGAGCAAGTCGAGCCCGCCCGAATAGTCGCAAGGCGGGGACTCTTTAATCCAGATGACGGCTAACTCCTGGGCCCGGTCTTTGAGCGTCTGGATAGCGTACTCGCTCAACCATTCCGGTTGATTGCATGGGTTGTTCGGACAATCCCGGTGATGGTCCGACTGATCGTCCTGAATGAACATGCCGCAGTTGCAGTCAACCTTATTCCTCTTCATGGAAGCCCCACTCGCCCACGGTGTTACCGTTCGCGTCCCGGATCTTGCCTTCGTCGTTCCGGTCGAAGTCGGTGCGCCTCGCCAGTTGTTTCAATGCCAGGGCTACGTCGTCGCGCGATTGCATGGCGTCGTTGCCCATTTCGATTTGGAGTCGGAATACTACCGTTGCTCGTTTGATTCTCATCGCTCGTCACCTCTAACCTTTCTTCCACTGCGCCACTTCTAGACTGGTCAACTCAGGGATGGCAGACATAGAAACCTCCGCCGCCCCCGAGCCAATCCAGTCTTCAAAAAGATCCTCCCGGACCTTGATAATGAGCCAAGCGGGAATGCCTGTAATGGGCGCGGCCACCCGCTCCCCGCTTTCTACGTCGATCACTAACAATGTGTAGTGCCGAGCGAGTGCAATGCAGTCGATGCGTACCTTTTGAACTGCCATCTTTCACCTCGAAACCAACTTATCCCGGCTCCGCCAAGAGCCTTACCACTTGAGCATGACACGAGCAACTACACCGCGCAACTTTATTTTCAAATCCGCGGTGGAGCTCTGGATCAGCCGTCTGTCAGCCGCCTGCGCGCGCCACTTCAGCCGTCTGTCAGCCGCCTGCGCCCGCCCGGCGGGCCGGCTCCGCCGGCCGCGCGGCCTGGGCCGGGGCCCGGCGGGAGCCCTCGCCCCCGCCCGCCCGCCCGCCTACTTGCGCCACCGGCACGGCACTTGCCCGGTCGCGCACTTCGCGGCAAACTCTCGCCGCGCTCGCGCCTCGGCGCGCTCGAAAGCTACCGCCTCGGCTGCGGCTTCCTCCGCCGCTTCGCACTCTGAATCGGTCGCGCATCCGCCGAGCGTGCGCACCTGGGCCGGCGGAGGGGCTCGGCGGGAACCCCCCGCCGCCGTCCAACCCGCCGCCGCCATCAGGACCGCGCCCGCGATCAGGACCAACCACTCGCGCCAACGGGAACTCATACCGCCGTCCCCCCGATGCCTTTGAACAGTTCGCCTGGGTCAAGTTCAAGCTCCAAAACGACACGCGCGGGCCTGGAGTCGTTCGCCAGGCGCATAATCGCGAGCCGCATGTCCAGGTGCACGTCGCCCCCGGTATGGAACCCAAGATCCTCCAGAGTCGCGAGCGCGTTGTCTAACGCCTCCCGGATTCTCACGGGGCCACCATGAGCAGAACTTCCTCGGCTCCGTACACTTTCGACTCGCCGCAGGACTCGCACTCCCCGCCGCGCGTGTCGGGCTCGTACCCGCTGAAATGCTGGGCTCCGCAACCCAGGCAGTAACTGACGTATTCGGTCCCGAACATGCTCGTTCGAACCGCTTGCATGAGTTCGTCCAAGTCAATCTTGGAAGCCGCCTCACGCGCGTTAAATTTGGCCTTCTGAGCCATCACTACACCTCGACTATGGGAAAGTATCCCCCCGGACCATCGCGCGCCCCCAGTGGAACGCGCGGGCCCGAAGTCACACTCTCTAGATGTCACAGCAACCGCAACAGGGCGCATCTTCGCATCGTCCCCGCCGGTTGCGCGTGAAGGTTTGCCCGTCGCCGAAGGTCACCACATTGACCTCCGCCCCGGCTCGCCGGTACGGCCAACGCGAGCCCGCCGCAGCCGCTCGTCCCCGCCGCCCCTGAGCCACGAGCACGCGAGCCGCGCCCGCCTGGTCCTCAGGGAGTAACCAGCCCTTCTGGCCGGCGTCCCATTCGCCCCCCATCGCGCGCAACTGGGCCCGGTGCGGGTAAGTGTCGCCCGTTATCAGGATCACGCCGCACCTCCCCGGTTCATCGTGAGAGCCTCTTGCAGTTCGCTCTCGTGACACGATAGATCCCCGCAAACGCATAGGCCCGTTTCCTGCATACCGTGCGCCTGTGGGCGCGCTACGGGCCCATAGAGCACCTCTACCAGGTCAAGCCCGCCGGGCCGGTTCATCGACCCATCCCGCCACGCGATCCACCGCAACGGCCACGGTCCCGGCTCGCGCTCGCAAATTATGCCGGCGTCAATGTCGCCCCAGCCGTTCCAGTCAACGTGCGTGCCAACGGGCAACGCATCGAAAGTCTCGAATGTCATAACCTCACCTCTCCCTATTTCCAACCGAATAACCAGCACGCCATGCGCCAGCAAATTAAACCGCCGATCCCCAGGCATAGCAGATTCCATGCCATTTGGAATAAGAAACAAACGCCCATCACGATGAACATAGCCGCCATAGCCAGGAAGCCCGCCACCTTGCCAATTACGTCAATAACAACTCTCATGCTTTCACCTCAACCTTTACCGCGATAGATTCGCGCCGGGCTCCCTCCGCTCACACTGCGGAGTGAACCCATGCGAGCCCGCCGCCTAGCGCCCCTGTTCGATCACCGTGCCAATGGTGTAGGACTCGCGCGCCTCTTCCATGTACTCGGAGATCATCGCTTCGTCGTCGCGATCCTCTCCGCCTGGGTGCGCGGCTTCGTATTGCTCCGCCCCGCCGTTCTCGCACACGTATGAGAGCAACGCCCAGGTTGCCGCCGCCTCTGAATCGTGCAGAGTGACGCGAGCGGGAAGTCCCCGCCCGCCATCCCCGCCGCTAATCGACAGCGCCCACTTGAGCGACGCATACGGCCCCCGGCTACAGTGCCGCAACGGTAGGAAGCGCACGCCTTCCCCCAGTTGCATCAGGAATTCTTCGAACGACACCGGGAGCGTATACGCTCCCCCGTTCGCCGGGTCAACGGCCCGGTTGAATCCCGGCTGGTCCTGAATTTCCCACAGTAGGCGCATGGCCTGGGTAAACTGCGCCTCCATCTGGACAGGCGTCATGCCGCGCTTAGATAATGGCGTCGCCATGTTTAGTACTCCTCGGCGAGCATGATCGTTAACACGCGCGTCGTTACGCCTGGGTTCGCCGGGTCGTCGCTCCCGTATTCGAGCCCTTTGTCGTAATAGTCGATTTTCCAGTTGACCTTGCCGGCCCCGGCTTGATCGAACGAGCCGAAGTCCCGCTCCCCGTAAGGATCGTTTTTCTCGCTGAACTGATCGAACAGTTCGACCCGCTCGCGTATCCTCGACTGCACCGCATCCGGCAACGCCCGTATACCAGGCGTCACAACCACTTTCGAGCAAACGCCCATAGCCGTTCGCGCCAAATCGTTTAGCTTGGCGATCGCGTGCGCGTCTCGCTTTGATGCCGCCGCCATGTTATTGTTTCTCCCGAAATTCGCGGTAGTCCACGAGAATGTCGTCGTCGCCGGCCATCTTGGCGAAATAATCTTCCGGGTCATCCGGTCCCCAGATGTACGTCTGGATATCTTCCGGGTCATCCGCCGGGAACTGCAAGCGGAGCATGGCTTCGACCTCGTCTAGCGTGCGCTCGCAATAGAGCCCGGTCCCCATCACCTCATCCGCCGGCATGGCCGCGCGATCAAGCCGCCGGATAGCCGCCGCCAAGTCATCGTGAATGTCGCCCCCGGCTGTATAGCCGAGCGTCTCCAGAGCCGTTAGCGCGTTTTTGAGCCCGTCGCGCACGGTCATATTCGTCGTCATCAAATCACCTCAACTTTGAAATTGGGAAAGAATCCCGCCGCTGAAAGGCCCGGCTTCCACCGGGCCCGCTCGCGCGACTCTTTAGCCAAATAGAAACGTCGCCATTGAACCCATGACCATATTCCCCACCTGGAATAGCGGGCCCTCGTCGCCCCAGTTGCCGTAGGCGTCCCGGTAGGCTTTCACTACCAGGCGGTAGCCCTCCAGAGCGCCCCGGATCGAGGTGTCCAGTTCCGAGCCCGGCTCCACCTCGACAAACGCCCGCTGGAATTCCGGGTCGCCGTCTATGAGCGACTCCAGAACCCCGTCTACCTCATAGGGCCCGATCTGATATTTGATGACGGGCACGCCGTCGCCATAGCCCCAGTCAAGCCCGCCAGTTACTAACTCTGTACCTTGATCCATGAGAGTTTCTCCTGTTCTTTCTCGACACTGCCCCAGGCGCGCCCGGCCACGGTTGCCGCCATCGTGCGCACACTCGACAGTTCGACCCAGGCTGTCCCGTCGCCGGCCACCGGCTGAATTAACAGCCGATTCTTTCCCCAGGACACCTTGACGTCTTTAACGACACAATCTATCCAGAGGTCGCCGGCCCGCAACTGCACCGGCTGACCCACGGCTATGCTCATCTCGTTCGCTGTGTAACGGGCGCTCATTTCGACGCCTCCGCCCACTGCGCAGTCTGGAGGTAGCCCGCCCAGTGCGCCATTGCCCGCTCGCGCGTGCCGTGCAGTTCATGCGTGCCAAACGGCCCGCCCTCCATCCGCCAGTGGTCCCCGGACCGGGTCAGAGCCAGCGACACCCCGCCCCGTTGCGCCACGGCTTCTAACGTGCGCTGCGCGGCGTTCATGTAGATCCCCGCCGCCCAGTCGGATATCACGTCAAGGTTGGTGCACTCCGCCGCTATCGGGGACGTGTGCGAAATGAAGGGTTGATTCCCCTCCGCCCAGTCGCGCTCGGTTGCGTAGATATCCGCGCCCCAGTTGCAATCATCGACGCCGAAGGTCACCACCGGGAACCGCTCGTCTATGCGGGCATCCGCCCCGCCCACCGCGATAAATCCCGGATACTCAAACGTCGCCGGGAGCCCGCGCTTGACGAGTTCGTCAGTCACGGCTTGCACAAGTTCTAGAGTCTTCATAACTATCCTTTTCACCTCGAAATTTGCGCCCTTCAAATCTGCGATAGAGTCGCACTTGATCCCGGCGGAGTCACACTCCCCGCCGGGCCCTTGCAAACCTACAGCGGGTGCACGCGATCCGCCGGCCACTTAGCCTTTGCGGCTTCCCACAACTCAACCGCATCCGGCTCCGCCAAACCAGCCCCCAGGTAGAGCCCGCGCAACTCGGCGTAACGCATCCGGTTCGCGACGCTCTCCCGGACATCCGCCGGGCCCGCCTGGTACCAGAACCACGCGCCCGCCGCTACCATCTCGGCGCGCATCCGCCCCAGGTCCATCCGCCGGTCCTCCGCGCGCGCCTTCACTTGGACACCTCCGCCACCTTGGCCGGCGCGCTCTTCTGAGCCCACGCCCCGTTACCCTTCGACGCCTTCACGCCTTCACACTCGCTATCGGTCGCACAAGCCGCCGCCGCGCGCCAGCAACGCTTGCACTCATGCAAGCCATGCTTGATCGCCTCCGCCCGCTCAGCGTGCAACTGGTGAGCCTTGCCGCCGCGCGTGCTGCACGTCACCGTCTTGTGGAACGCCTTGCTCGCGTTGCCGAAATGCACCGTTTCGGCGAGCATCCCCGCCGCCATCACCAGCCCTAACAGAACCGTCTTCATTTCACTTTCACCTCAACTAAGAAATTCGGGAAAGATTCCCGCTCGGCGCGCCCCAGTCGGGATGCGCCTAGCGTGAGCCTGTCACGCGCACTGGGCCCATACAATCGGCCCAGGCTTAACCGGCGTCCCCGCCTCTATCGCCCGCTCGATATTGACCAACTGCAAATCTTTCTTGAACGCATGGCCGATAGACTTCTCAACCCGGACATACTCGGAGAGCAGAGCCCGGTTGTGCTCGCCGGCAATCTGCAACGCTTCCGGCGGAGCAAAGATACAGAACACACAAGAGAGCCGGGGCATTCCCAACTGGTACGCGAAGTGCGACCGTGTCCCCGCCGCGCGGTTGCGCGCCCATACCTGCGCCTCTGTCCAGTCTTTAATCGGGAGCCACTTGTCTATGGTCCGTTTCCCGTTCGATGCCTCTTTGTCAAAAGCAAACTGGGGCATCGCTTTGCGCTTGTCCGACTCCTCAGACCTCAACCCCAGGCAGTTCAGAATGCGCACCGGACGTTTGCACTCCGCCTTCGACTCACCAGCCGCCGCGCGTGCCGCTCGCACCTCCCGGACCAACTTAGTAAACAGAGTGTAAATCTGTCCCCGCTTGTGGTCACTCGTGCAGAATCGCGTTGACGGGCCCGGCCACATTCCCCGCTCCTCTACATGGTTGAGTAAGTCGCCCTGGGGACGGCGCACAACCTCAAACCGCACTCCGTAGTGCGCTACTTGCTCCGCCGCCAGTTCCTTAGTGCCGGCCCATTCAACCCGGCCCAAATCGGCGTGCACCGCAACTAACTTAGAAGTCACGCCCGCCGCCTCAACGCCAGTGAACACAAAGTCCAGCATGGCTTGGCTATCCTTGCCCGCTGACGTGTTCACTAACACGACGTCGTATGATTTGAAGTCGGGCGCGATCATGCGCCCACCTCCTCATTGCCATACAACGCGATGGTTGCCTGTTTATCGAGGTAATCAATCGCTCGCGATAACAGCCGCTGTGCCGGCGTCGTCACATAGTACGCTTCCCGGATCACCTTCACTCGTGCCGTGTCGAGCACCTTGATTGCTTCGATCAACTCTGTGTACCGTTCCATTTTTTTCTGTGGGCTCCTTTTCTTTCCCATCCGCCAACGTTGGTCGGAAGTAGTGAAGATGGCTAGTAGGGCCCTATGGTTACAGGTATTTTCAAAATAAGTTTGAAGTATTTTCAAACTGAGCGTAAGCCCTTCTGTTTTCATGTATATATGGAGCTTGTAAAATCTGCAAAAAATCTTCTCTATATGTACCCGCCGGGCTCCGCCGGGCTCCCCGGTTCGGCACAATCGGCTCTATATGGGAACCTCCGCCACCGGGCCCGCCGGGCTCCCCCTCCGGGACACCGGGCGCAAGTGCACCGTGTGCTCTCATCCTGACCGGGAACGCATCGATGCCGCCATCGTTGCCGGCGTCGATTCATTCAACGCCCTAGCAAGTCGATTCGAGTTGGACGACTCCGCGATTCAACGCCATAGCGTCACTCACCTTCCCGTGCGACTCGTTCGAAATGCCGAAGCCCTCCAGGCTCAGTCAGATAAAGAGTTCGTGAAACTTGCGGTGACGCTCGCAAGCAACCGGCTCGCTCGCCTCCAGGCGCGACGCGATCAACTGGAGGAAATCCGCCAGGCGCGAGCATCCGCCGCCGAAGCCGGCGTGCCTGGGGACCATACCGGGCTCATAGTCAAGCGACGGCGCGCCGTGCGCATTGACAAGTCAACCTGGGCGCAGGTAACCGACAGCGAGATTGACACCGGGCTATTGGCTGAGGAGCGTGCTATCGAGCTTGCCGTTGCGCGTGAGACTGGGGAATGGCTTGCTCAGACTGGGCGGGGCTCGTTCGGGGCCGGCGGGGCCGGCGGGGTCGGTCCGTTGGTGGTTGTGCTTGCATCCGGCTTGCATCCGTTGCCCGGCTCGGCTCCACAGGAAGCCCGCCACCGAATCCAGGACGCTCGCCGGGCCCGGCAGATGACCGCCGCCGAGGCTGAGGGCGTAGACCAAGTCCCACTGTCGATGATCGACATCGAGGTAGGCGAGGATACCCGACAAGAGGCAATGTCAGGTGTAGACGTAGACGTGCCTGGTCCTGGGGTAGCTGTAGACGAGGACGAGGACGACGCCCTGTCCTGACGACAGCCCGCGCGCGAGACGACGCCCCCCCCATGCCCCGCGCGAAGCGGGGCCCCGCGCCCGCGCCCGTGAAGGGTGTATTCGCTGACAAGTGAAGTACGCAGGGGAGTCTGTGGGGAGGAGATCTGGACCTTTCCCGAAATGTCAGGGTGAGGTTGACGAGGTTGACGGGGATGCCGCAATAACCGCAATAACTGGGGTTTCTGCGGTTTTGACGGATCGAGGCTAGTAGTTCTAGTTACGGCCCCCAGGTGTTTTTGGGTGGGGCCCCCTTTTTTAGGGTGGTGGGTCGCATTTTGGAGGGAATTTTGGGAAGTTTGGCCCCCTCTCATCCCCCGCACGGGACTACGTTCCTATGGTTTCGCGGCGGGCCAAGTTGGGAGCCGGGAAATCCGGCTCGAAGCTACAGTTTCGGATCGCTCTTAACTTCGTTGCGATCTTGGGGAAGGGAGTGTTGAGACTGTCCCCGTGCTGTAGCGGCCCGAATCCAGGAGGCCAGCGGGTCATTCACCCACGCTTTCGGTATTGCAGAGCCTCCGGATCCGACGATTGGAGCCGTCCCCGTGATTGTGTTCTGTTCCGCCAGCGGCCGCGGGGAGCCGGATGGTGGGACCGTATACAGCGCGGAGCTCGATCCAGGAAACGCAGAACTGGTGTGGCGGGCCTGGTTTTGGACTTCCGTCGCGGTCCTTCGGGATGTGTTCCCTATGAACATGAACGGACCTATGATGCACCCAAGAATCGACGACGTCAACCGAGTGGACGCGGAGGGATTTTGATTTGCACTACGTATGGTGTAGTGCAAAACGGGGGAGTTGTGATATGCTCCGGGTGTCCGGTCTGTGAACAATTTGAACGCACGGGTGCCCCAGGAGCAATTCTGGGGCATTCGTGTCTTTGTAGTGCAGTTCCCTTGAACCTACCCCCGGCTTTGCACTACACTTCGGTAGTGCAAAACCCCAAGCTCGCGAGGCCGAATGTGTTGTATTTGCGGATCGCGAAAACGGAGCAGGAGGCGTTTGCCTCGATGGCGCGGGTGTATGGCATACAAATTTCTGTGTGGGCGCGGTATCAGTTGCGATTGGCGGCGGCGATGGAACTGAACCGGGCGGGACTGCCCGTGCCGTTTCTGGACAACGGGGAGGTGAAGGGATGAAGCAATGCAGGATCTGCGGGACTGATCTGGAGAAGGATCTGTTCTCGTACGTGGCGCAAAAGCCTACGTGTTGTATCTGTACGGCGAGTTTCGTGGGCGGGGATTTCTCCGAGGCGCGGATCGAGGGAGTGCGGAAGGTGCTCAACCTGGGGCCGGGGGAGTATTTGTCGGAGCGGGACACCCAGTTGCTGGCGGTAGGGCTTTTGGGGAGGCTGCATCGATGAAGGACAGGGAGCACGCGCCGTTTTTCCAGGTGACGGACATCACGACGCGGAAGATCATCTGGGTGAAGGTGGATGCGGTGGCGGCGGTGCGGGACAACCATGTGGAGTTGGTGGGTGGGCAGACGCTGTATGTAGCCGAGGAAGAGGACGCGATCATGGAGCGGATCGAGGACCAGTTTTTGACGTACGAGGAGATCTGGGTCCGGAAGGCGGCGAAGTCATGAAGGACGCCGCGTTCGAGAAGTTCGCCGAAGGCCGGTCCTACGACGAGATCGAGGCGCAGGAAGTGGCGGATGACGCCGATGTTTTGACGCCGGTCCAGGAGGCGCTGGTCGAGATGCGGGCGCGATTGGGGATGACGCAGCCTCAGTTGGCGTATCGGCTGGGCGTGAATCCGGTGACGGTGTGCCGTTGGGAGACGGTGCGGCCCCCGAAGGGGATTTTCCTCTACAAACTCGCCGATTTCGCGCGGGAAGTGGAAGACCAAGCGGTGGCGGCGGTGTTCGACAAGGAGATCCTCTACCAGGGGCGTGGAACATGGCGTGGAACACTGGGGCGGAATGCGTGGAACGCCCGTGAAACAAGGAGGAGGCGCATGAGAATCGTGCAGTTCAAGCAGCATCCGGACATGGCCCCGGTGTGGTTCAACGCCGACCATGTGGCGGCGGTGGTGGCCGGGTCGAGCGGGCGACCGACAATGGTGGAGACGGTGGGCGGGGGCACGTACTCGATCTTCGAGGCGGCGGAGACGGTGATGGACGACATTGCGAAGGCCGAGGACGAAGGATGAGACTGACCCAGTTGCATTTGACCGAGGCGGCGATGGCCGAAGCGCGCCGGCTGACCGAAAAGAAGACCATCGAGGAGTACCGGGCGGCGGCGGAGCGGGCCCTGACGACCCATGCCGAACTGGTGGCCTTTCGCACGCGGCTGCGCAAGCTCATGGTAGAAAAAAAGCAGCGTGAGCGAGTCAACGATCCAACCGAGCGTCAACCGGGGGCCTGACGGAACACCGGCCCATCCGAAGCCGCTTAACCTGCATACCTGCGCGAAGGGGCCGTTGCTGCTGCGGTCGAAGAAACGCTCCTGCGAGCAGTGCGCCTCGGCCGCGCACCTGACCAAGATCTTTTTCGGGCCCCGGACGTGCGAAGGGAACCAGCCGCACCTCTACGACGGGCCGGTGATCACCGAAAACGCCGGCTTGTGGTCTTCAAGGACGTGCTCGCGGTGCGGAAGACTCGCTATCACGGATACCGTGTGGGAGTGAAAACGACATGACCATCAACGAAGCGATGACGGCGGTGATGGACCGGATGCGCGTGGACTTCCCGTGGGAAGTGATCCTCGACGCGGACGAGCCGATGGTCATCGTCAAAGTGCCGATGGAGGACCACAAGGCCATCAACGACAAGAAAACGGGCCCCATCTTGCGCCTGGCGCGCGCCATCGCTGACGAGCACGGGTTTACGATCACCGGGGGCCGCGCGGTCCACAAAGGCAATATCCGCGGGTTCGGGCTTTTGATCGGAGTCGGCTAGATATCGAGCGGAGCGGGGCTCCACTCCGCGTCGGGCGGGGCAGTGGCCTTTTCAAACTCTTGCCGGAACAACTCGCGCCGGGCGGCGAGCTCCTCTTCGCTCACGCCGCGCGTGAACAGCTTCTCGCCCTGGTGCTTCTGGGAAGCGGCGAGCTTCTGGATGATCTCCCACCGCTCCCGGCGCTGCACGAGGATGTTGTAGGCGTTCGCACTGCCGATCTCCTGGATCGCGTCGTCGCAGGCGTGCTCGAACACTTCAATGGCGAGCGTAATCTTCCCGTTCATGTAACCAACTTTCCGTCGTCGTAGATGGCAATCGAATCCTCGATGACGCGCGGGGTGGCGAACGAGCCGAGCATCATGGCTTCGTCGGCTTCCTGTTTGCCCTTCTCGATCCGGTAGGCGAGGTACTCGCGCGCCTCCGCTACGGTTTGAAACTTCATCAGGTGCTCGGCGTGGGGCGTGGCAAAACGCAGCAACACCTTGTTGTCCGAAGGAAACTTAAAATCCGGATCGCCCGCGAACATCAGACCTTTTCCTCGCAAAACGTGGGATCCGGGACCGGCGGTTGGTGCATGGCGGCGGGCGCGTACGAGATCTCGCGCAGAATTCTGGCTAAATCCCGCGACTGGACGACGGATAGCTTGGTCCCGGCGGGCGCGTCGAACACCAGCTTCCACTCGTCGTTCTGTTCAAGGACCGTCGTTACTTGGATGCCGTGAATGTCCATTCGTTTCTCCTTACGCCAGTTGCCCGGCGGTCATTTGGCCTTTGCGCGACCGGAGCTCGCGCCGCCGCGCCGTCAGGCGAGCCATCGCGCCTCCTGGCGTACGCACCGAAAATACGTGGTACGGCGACATTTGGCTCGCCCGGCCGGCAACGTGGCATCCCGAGCAGGAGAATTCCCCCGTGGGAGCCAGCGTCACTTCCAGTTTCAAACACACCGGGCACTTCAGGTTAGAAATGTGACTTGTACTCATCGTGCGACTCCGTCCGTTGCAGGACGTCCCACCGCTCCGTGCCGGGGTTCCATGCCATCGGCGCTTTACAGGTGATGCAGCAGTTGGGCAGGTGCAAACTGGCGAAGGCCGGCGCATGGCCGAAAATCTTGCACGCCACTTCGCGGAGCCACTTCGACTGGAACCACTTCATTTCTTTTTTCCTTGCGAGCGGGCGAAGTCCATCGCCGCTTTCTGATGCATTTCGAGCAAGCTGAAGTCGGTCTTAGACATCGTGCCGTGACTGGGGTTGTAGATGTCCACTTCGAGGCGCGGCTTCATCACGCCGAGCGGGTCGACGCCTTGCGGAGTCGGGTCCGAATTGCGACAGCCTGGGCAGTGTTCTGACATGGGATTCCTCGTCAAAACCGGGCGCGGGTCTGATAAGGCCATCTTCGCGGGATCACCTCACCGCGCCCGGCTCTCTTGCTAAAGGAGGACTCCAGCGTATCATTTCCGGGGCTTTGCGCAAAGCAATATGTTAGAGTGAGGTTGTCGCTTCACCTCGACATCCGAGCGCCGCGGAATCTGCGCCAACAGACCCACGGCGCTCTCCCGTTTCCGAGATGCGGAAGGTGAACGGGAGAGGTGAAGAATGGCAAAGGCGAAGAACAAAGAGGAGCAGCCCAGGATCGATATCGCCGTGATTCTCGAGATGGACGAGATTCACTTCCTGACGCTCCTCGGTATGCTCACCAACGGGCTGCTCAAAATTTCCGAGAGCCTGACCGACATCGTCGCGCAGTCCAAGTCGGCGTGCCACGCCACCGAGCACTTGGTCAAGATCGGCGAGACGATCATGCGTACCGGCGAGATCGCGCACGCGATGCCGCCCTGCGAGATGCTCGACACCTACACGCGCGTCGAACGCAAGGTCATGGAGCGGGTCTGCGATCTGCTCCTCTCGCAGAAGCACGATCATCACGCCCACAAACCCGAAAGCGCCGAAGTACACTGATGCTCGTCGACTTTGTCTCCGTCGTCGCGTTCTTCGTCATCGTCTTTGTGCTGCGCATCCAGATGAAAGAGCCGCCGGTTGCCACCTGGGCCGCGTTCGCCTTCGTCTTGTCGGTCTTCTGGTTTATCGCGCTCATCCTCCACTGGCTGTGGACGCCCGCGAAGGTGCTGCGATGAGTCCCAACGACCGCTATTTCCTGAAGAGCCTGGGCATCAAACCCGAGGAGATCCAGCCGGCCAAAGAGACGGGCGTCTACGAGACGTGCCCCAAGTGCGCGGGCCGGCATGTGCGGAACCTCAAGACGGGCAACATATTCTGCCTGTCCTGCCTGGCGCGCGAGTGGCGCGACTTCGAGCGCGACCAAGCCCTCCAACTGGCGAATAACCTGAAGGCCGCTGGCTTCCGGGAGCCCATCGTCCCCTACCGGGGCTGGCAGATCGCGCACCTCTCCGGTACGGGCTGGTGCTATCGCCTGGCGGGGGACAACATCTTCGGCCACTGGATGAAAGCCAAGTCGCTCCACGATGCCGAACTGCGGATCGAACGCTACGACGCGACGCCGCCCGAGGAGCCCGATGAGCCCATCGTGCCGGCGAACAAGTGCCGCGAGTGCGGCGAGCCCTGCGGCCAGATGGAATGGTGCGGGCCCTGCGGAAAGGCGAAATTTCTATGAGCACACAAGGAGCCGACCAACAGATCGCCGAATGGCGCGACCGCTACGACGCCGTGAAAATCGACCGCGACCAACTCCGGATCTTCGCCGATGAAATGAAGAGGGCCCTCAACTGGGAACACTCCGAGCGCATCCGACAAGTGGCGCTGAACACCGAGCTTCAGACGGCGATTGGCAAGGAGCGCGATCAAGTGGAGCGGCTCGGCCGCGCGCTCTTCGTCCTCAACGCACGGTTCCATTCGGTCTGCAACGGGATCGGCCCGCATGTATCGGCTCTCTACCTGGACGACCTCGCAGAAGTCAGGGCGCTTCTCGCGGATGATAGTATTTCTTCGAAGGAGCCGACATGCCCTACGACACCCCAGTCCAAGAACAATACCAATACCTGAATCCCCCGGTAGTGAATCCTCTGGAGGATCCCACTCCGGTTCCCACGGTGGTCGAACCTCCGACCGCCATCCAGATTGGCGGCTTGCTGACGGCCATCCGGCGCATCGCTCCTTTGAGTGCGCGCCGCGTCGTCGAGATCATCGACGAGTTCGCTCTCCACTATTACCCCGATGGCATCCCCGAAGGCGGCGGGGAAGCCGAGCCGCCGCCCGATGTGGTCATGAACAATTCGATCAGTTCGGCCTCGATCCTCACGCTCTCGACGGTGCCCAAGGAAGTAGTGCCGGTGTTTCCCGCCGGCAGTGCGCTCGAATTCCGCGGGTGCGCGGTCACCTTCACGTTCGGCACGCTCCCGTATGTCGACGCGGGCGGCTTGGCCGCGCTCCAGATGAAGATCGGCGACGTAGTGGTGTCCGAAGACCTCTCGTGCGGATTCATGTTGGGTTCGGCGAATTCGACGGCGGCGTTTACCGCGCTCCCCGGCATCGCGCTCCAGCCCGATCTGCCGCTGATGCTCGTCATGGTAGGCGGCACGCTGACCGGCGGCGATTCAAGCATGATGCTCGACATCACCTACGGCAAGCATCCACCGGCCGGCGCGGCGTTCGAGCGATCACTTCCTCCGTATAAGTTTGGAGTTGCCTAATGCCTGAAGAAACCATCAAAGAAACCGTGCTCGTCGAAGAACGCGAAGTCCTGCCGCCGCCCACGCTCGAAGAGCTTCATATCTTCCTGCTCCAGGTGCGGGAAGCCGCCTACATTGGCGCGCGCCAGACCGCCATCCTGATCGACGACTGGCTCGAAAAGTACCCGCTCCCGTTGCCGCCGCCTCCGGAGGAGGACGTGGCGGAGTAACAATTTCCGGTTGGCAGGTTCCTTCCGCCGGGAGCCAACTATACGAGGCGCGGCACTGCGTTCGGACGACCAGTGCCGCGTCGTTGGCCTTATACTCGCCTCTAAGTGCCCCGTCCGAATAAACCCCTCAAGCCGGAAGCCGGCATTCCCCTCACTCCCGAACAACTGGCGCGCCAGGTAGGCTCCTACAACCGCACCAAGTTCATCGCGCCTTCGGGCGAACTGATCTGGCAAGCCAATCCTGGGATG
>Ga0247787_1000003_pt1 | contig 42902 bp, 65 predicted proteins | sample UWRJS126311R4_FD_179923 | JGI IMG/M metagenome (GOLD analysis project Ga0247787, IMG submission 179923) | Soil microbial communities from Arlington Agricultural Research Station in Wisconsin, United States - UWRJ-S126-311R-4 | ecosystem: Environmental > Terrestrial > Soil > Agricultural land...
CATCTACGGCGACCGGCCCAGTGGGGAAACGGCCCCCCTTACGCCATCTGCGCACATGCCCAGGTCAAGCCCTGTGGACAGGCTGTGGAGCACTCACACACATGCGAGCGTTCAGCTCATGATCACATGCCCCTGCTCATGACCACGGTGCTCACATGCATGCGAGACCCCACCCCCCTACCCCTGCTCACACTGAGTCACCTGCACGTACCCACGTACGTACGCCTGCACGCGCACATGCACGTACGCATGCACACACACATGATCATGCACACGTACGTATGCCCAGGTCATAGCCCTATGTGCTAGCCCACCATGCGCGCACGCGTGGCGAGGGGTCCTGCCCCCCACCTGGCCTGTTGCTGGCCCCTACGTTGCAGGCCTCGTGCTCGGGCCCTCGGTAGTAGCTCGGGTCATCGTCGTCATGACCGAGGTGCCAACGCTCCCGAGGACGGATCACCGCCGAGCACCGCCAGCACTCCACCGCGCCCGCGGCCACGAGCGGAGCCCAACGCGCCCGTAGGGCCTGATGCGCACGCCCGTAGCGGCTCACGGCGTCTCCGGGCTCGGCGTTAGCGGCGTTAGCGGCGTTAGCGGCGTTAGCGGCGTTAGCGGCGTTGTCGTGATCGGCGGCGGAGCCGGCTCGGTGGCGCTGATGTCCGGCTCCGGGGTCGCGCTCGGGGCCGGCTCCGCCGTGGTGCTCAGCGGGACCGGAGTTATCTCTGCGTTGCGAGCACTGCTCTGCGTCGCGGGCACTGTTCGCGGCTCAGATGGCCTGAGAGGCGTCCGCACGGCCACCTCCGGTGCCGCGACCCTCGGAACGGGCTCCGAGACGCTCTCCGGCAGAGCCAGGACCACGGACGGCGCCGTCCGGCTCGGCGCCGGGACGACCTGAACGGCTGGCGCGGGCTCCAGGTCGCCATTCGTCCACGCGGCCAGGAGAGCACCGCCCGCAAGCCCCACCAGGCCGGCCACGACGTAGGCGACGGGCTCAGCCCAGGGAGGCCGAGCCCGTCGCCGTGGCCGGATGTCCGGCTGGAGCTGGAGAGTCACTCGCGCGTGCGTCCCTCCGCGATCTTGGCCCGCACGGCCGCGTCCTTCGCCTGAGTGAGCAGCACGAGCGCCCGCGTCAACTCCGGGTCGTCGACCTCCACAGCCTCCAGCACGAGCCGGGCCGTGGTCTCGAACATGCGCGAGACCACGGCCAGTGGCTCGGGAAGGCTCGGGTTCACCTCTAGCCACCGGGCCGCGTCCTGGACGGAGCGGTGGCGGCCGGCGCCCAGCTCGCTCGCACTCACCGGCTGACGCGCCCGGTCTGCTCCGACGCCGGCAACGGCCGGCCGAGCTCGTCCACGCGCTGGCCCTGATCGTTCAGCGGGGTGCCCGCGTCGAGATCCTCGGCGATGCGGGCGAGCCGCTCGCCCACCGGGTCCGCCCCGAACGGGTCCGGGACGCGGCCAAGGCCTTCCGGGGTGTCGGTCAGGATGGCGCCGGGCATGGTCTCGTCCAGACCGTCCTTGCCGGACTCCTGGGACGCGGCCATGGCGTCCTCGGGGATGGTGCGCGGCCCGACCCTGCCCGGGACCCAGCTCTGATCCGCGGTCGCGACCGGCTCGGTCCGCGGGTCGCCCGGGGTGGGCACGACCGCGCCGTCCTCGGTCGGGATCTCGACGGGGAGCTCGGCCATGCCGGGGGCGGTCGCGGGCGTCTCGGTGGTGTGCACGGTGGCGCGTTCGGTTCGGGGGGTCGGCTTGCTCGTGGTGGTGCTCGGGGACTTGCTCGGGTTCTCGGCCATGGCTGGATCATCCCGTCCGCTCGGCGAGCCCGTCCAGCGGGCGTCGAACACGTCCAAGTTGTGGATCTTCAGTTCGAGTGGACCCGGTAGACCCCGCTTTATGATCTTCCCGGTGGGTGGGTGGAGAGGACCCCGTCCCTAACGGGGGGTCCACTCACCACCCGGTAGACCTAGAACCACTGGGGTCCACTGGGTCTACCAGTGGACCCAGCCTTGTTGATCTGTCCAGTGATCTGACACAAATGCGGGACCTGCGGTTTCCCGGTAGACCCCTCATGATCGAACCACTCAAACCGGTGGACCCCATGGCCGAGGGGTCCACCTGGGTCCACCGGGGGTCTACACGGGTCTACCACTACTCGACTACTCTGCGTCATGATCTTTTGCGCACCCCTCGCACGACCCTCCGGGGTAGTGCCAGAGGGCCGAATTCGGGCCCTTGTGGGTGTGCACCAGACCGAGCCGCCGGGCGGCCGCGATGGCGTCCTGAGCGTCCTGGGCCTTGCTCCCGATCTCGCTGTCGCGAGCGGCCTTCTTGAGCTCGTTCGTGGTCGGTCCGGGCGCTCCCGCGACCCGGTCGCCGACCTCGGTGCGCACGATGTCGGCGATGATCTCCGCGTGCCCGGCTCCCCGAGCGGCCGCGCGGGACCCGGTCCCGAGGCTGAGCCGGCGCGTGGCGCGATCCAGGGTGAGCACGGTCTCCGCCAGCCACACGTCGCGCCCCGAGGCGCGTAGCGCGCGCCGGCCGCCCCCCTCGATGCTCTTGTCCTTGACCATCTCCCAGATCGCGTCCGGCCAACCCTGGAAGCCGCTCGTGCCGCGGGCACGCTCTCCCTCGTGACCGGTGTGGTGGACCACGAACAGCTCGTCCACGCCGGCCTCGTGCGCCAGCGCGTCCAGCGCCCAGAGCACCTGGCCGACCCCGGTGGAGTCGGACTCGTCGATCCCGAGCGCGGACAGCACCGGGCCGATCGGGTCGACGATCAGCACGGCGGCGTTCACGGCGCGTAGGTGTGTTGCCCACGTCCGGCGCTGGGCGTCGTCGCGCGGATCCCAGGCGCGGCCGCGCATGAGCTCCACCTCGACGCCGTCCGCGTGCGTGACCTGTTGATCGCGCAACCACTCCCGCAGCATGTCCCTGGTCATCTCGAAATCCAGGAGGAACACCCGCCGCCCGGCCAGCGGTTCGACGGCCCGACCAGCGGCCTGAACGAGGAACTCTCCGGCCGCGACCGGGCCGGGCTGAGCCAGGAACGGCACGCCGTCGGCAAGGCAGCGGACCAGGTTGCCCACCATGGTGGTCTTGCCGGCCTTGGCCGGCGCGGTCATCAGCACCTTGCCGCCCGACGGCCACAGCCCGTCGATCCGATACTTGACCGCGCCGGGTGGCTCGGCCAGGAGGTGGGCCAGGTTGGTGGACGCGGGCGGCGGGACGGGTGGGCGCTCTTCCGCGTCCAGGAGCCTGCGCACGGTCCGGCTGATGCGTCCGCGTTCGAGCGCGACCTCCAGCGCGGTGGGCGGCTCGGGGAGCGCGGCCAGGCCACCGGCTGCCGCGCTCCCCTCCACCGCGCTCCCGGCCGAGGGCAGCGGCAGGCCCGCGAACCGATCCGGTACGTCCCCAGCGGCCGGCGCGGGCACGGGCAGACTAGCGGCCAGCTGGTTGCTCCCGGGCGGGATCCGGCGCGCGTACGGCTCGGCCATGCCGCGGCGCAACCCGGAGTTGATCGAGTCCCGGTCGGCCTTGTCCAGCTCCCGCCAGCCGTTGCGCGCGCCGGGGCCGGCCAACAGCCACGCCCGCAACGCGGCCCTGGCCTCGTCCTGGGTGAAGAACTCGGGGGTGAAGTGCCCGAGCACGAGCGCGGCCCTGTTCAACGTGTCGTTGACGTTGACGCCGTACTGGGCGTCCAGGAGCGGGCGCTGGGCCTCGGCCTGCACGTAGGCCGTGGCCTCGTCCTGGGTGAACTGCCGGGCCTGGTCCACCTGGCCGGGCGCGAACTCGCGCTGTGGTTGCGCGGCTCGTGCGCGTGACCACAGCGCGAGCACGGCGCGCGGGGTCTCGGCGAGGCGGTCCACCTCGGGGATCTCGACCCGCGCGGAGTAGGGCCGGTCCTCCTCCCCCACCACGTACGAGCCCGGTGCGAACACGAGCCCGCCGACCGTGCGCGCGTCCACCCCGGGCGCCACCTGGCCGGCATTGTTCACGAGCCGGTCGGCGGGCTCGGCGCCGGGTCGGCGCCGGAACCACAGGTGTTGCCCGCCGGACGGGGTGTCGACGACCACGGCCGAGGTGGGCATGCCCTGGGCGGCCCACCAGGCCGGTCCGCCCTCGGCCAGGTCCAGGTCCACGACCTCGATCCCGGACGGGCCGCAGAGCACGGCGAACGAGCAGGCCGGATGCTGGACGCTCCAGTCCCGCACGACGTCGGGGCGCGAGTTCCCGCCGTCGCTCCAGCTCGTGTGGAACTTGGCCACCTTCTTGCCGGCCTCGGTCCGGCGCACGGTCACGGGCACGAGCACGTACCCGGCGCGCGCGAGCCGCAGGGCCTCGCGCAGCGCGCGCGCGCCGGCCAGGCTGCGGGCCTCGTCCGGATCGCGCTCGACCGCGGAGCTGATCAAATCGGGCGTGTTGCCCAGGGGCGGAACGGGTGATGTGTGCTCTACCATGCGAATAGTTCCCTCTTACGGCCGTGGCGGGCGGGGTGGGAGCGGGAGCGGCCCAGGTCCCCGGATTGCCGATCCGGAGACCTGGGCCGCACTGTATCCGGGGCAAGATCACCCGTTGTGCACCTCGATCACCTGGCCGGCCAGCACGTCCCGGCGCACGAGCACCATCGCCAGCGGGTCCGGGTCGGCGCTCTCGGCCCACCATCCGTGCATCGTGAGGCCGCCGTTCGGCGTGACCTTGAGCCAGCGCCGACCCTCGTGTACGCCCTTGTCGAACACGGTCATCAGATGGGCGCCGTGCTCCAGCACCGCGCCGGGCACGAGCGCGCTCCAGTGCTCTGGCTGCGCCACCCAGCCGGTCCCGACGTCACCCATCGGTGGCCCCCAGGGTCCGCAGGTGGCGCCACGAGCTCCAGCGCGCACGGGCGGTCTGCTCCGGGGTCCGGGCCGGCGTCGCCGGCCGCGGCACGATGCCCGCGCGACACTCGCGCTGGGCCGGGAGCTGCGGGTAGAGCCTGTGCTGGCACCCCGTGCGGCAGCCGCACGGGGGCAACGGCTGGTCGGTCATGACGGCCACTCCCTCGTTCTGTTGTAGTGCGCGATCCGGTCCATGCCGGCCTGGGCGCCGGCCTCGATCACCGGGGACCAGCGCTGCGCCGCGGGCGTGCCCTCGTCCTGGCGCGGGACCTTGCTGCCCTTCCGGGGCGCGTTCAGGTCTGGTCGCTTCCAGCGCGGCGCCTGCTCTCCGCGCAGGACCTTGCGGAGCTGGAGCGATCCGATGCCCACGGGGACCGGATCGTCCGGGTGGCGGTAGAACCCGGTGGCCCAGCTCCCGTCCCGCCAGACCGCGAACAGGCGCGCCCGATCACCGGTGCCCTCGATCAGGCGCTCGGCCAGGATGGTGGTCACCACCGTGGTCGGTTCGTCGACGGCGCGCATGCTCTGCGCCTCCCAGCTCCACCTGTGCGCGGCCAGGTCGTCGAACACGAGCGTGAACCCGCGCGGGATGCTCACGACCGTTCCCGCCAGCCGCGCGCGATCATGTACTCCCATGCGGCCATCTGCTGCCCGGTGAGCCGGGCACCCTCGGTCAGTCTGATCACGTAGCGGCCCGGCCGGCGTCCGAAAATCTGCCGCTCCGACATCACGTAGAACCACGTCCGGCCGTCGGCCTCGCGCGGGTTGAGCCCGAACTCGGCGGCAACCTGGGTCGCGACCCGGTAGCTGTCGGCGATGATGGCCAGCGGGGGCTCAGCCACCGGTGGCCGCCACGGCCGGCTCCAGCACGAGCGACAGGCCGGAGCCCATCGCGCGGGCCAGGGTGGACAGCTCCCCGAGGCGCCATGTCGTGCCCCGGAGCGCGTCCAGGTCCAGGGCGCAGCTGGCCAGGTCGACCTCCAGGCGCACGCCGGCCGTGCCGACGAACTCGCGTAGTTCGTCGATCGTCCAGGCGCCGGGGAAGGCCTTGCGTCGGTAGTAGGAGGTTCGGGGGACGCCGGCCAGCTCGCAGGCCGCGTCCTGGGTCAGGCCGGCGCGGGCGAGCGCGGCCGCGATCTCGGCCGGGAGCCCGACCAGGTCCGTGGTTGTCATGGGGCCACGGTAGCGTGCCGAGTGGAACATGGTCTACCGTGGACTGGCACACCCCGTTCCGCCGCGAGACACAGGAGTACGTACCCATGACGGTTCCACTCGGCAACACCCCGAGCGGCCAGGCGAACGTTCCGGACGAGCTGCGCAAGGACGGCCTGCTCTGGTTGGGCAACGCCGTCAAGCGCAACGAGCCGCCCGTGATCGTGTTCTACCGAACGATCGAGTTCCCGCCGCAGTTCGCGCCCAAGCCCAACAACATCGACCCGGCCACCGGCCGGCCCAGGCTCGTGGACCCGGTGGTCGTGGATCTCTACTTCCCGAACGGCCCACTGGCCGGCCGGGTGTACCGCCGGGTCGGGTTCATCGGGTCCGGCTGGACGCGCCCGATCCGGGCCACGGCCATCGGTTCGATCAACGTCGGCCAGCTGGCCGTCGGCACCGGACCGAACGGCGAGTACCCTCAGCTCAACGGGCTGGACTCGGACGCGCTGGCCTGGGCGTCGCAGATTCACCAGGCCGCGGGCGGTGACGTGTTCGCGTACTACTCCGGCGAGCCCTCGGCCCCGGTCCAGGCCAGCGCGCCGCCCACGCCCACCCAGCCGCCCGCGGACCGGTTCGCCGGAGTGGCGCCGCCCGCTCCCGGCTCGGCGCAGACCGCGCCCCAGGGTCCGCCCGCGGGCATGCCCGGTGCCGGTGGTCCTCCGCCCGGGATGCCCGGTGCTGCGCCCGCGCCCGCGGCTGCCGCCGCGAACATCCAGCCGCCGCCCGTCACCGGCCCGCCACCCGCCGGGGTGCCGGCGCTCGGCCAGCCGCCCGCCGGGCCGCCGTCCTGGGCCGTCCAGGGTCAGGCGTGATCCTGCTCCTGGCCGCCGCCACCCGCGCCGTGACCTCCACCGTCACGGCGCGGGTGGTGTGGCTGGCCGATGACCTGTTCATCCTGCGCCGGTGCTCGTGCGGGCACACGCGCGAGGTGCACCGCCACTACCGTGCCGGCTCGGACTGTGGTGTGTGCGGCCGCGACTCGTGCCCGGCCTACCGCTACCGCCCGTTCACGCCCTGGAGGACCTGATGACCGAGCCCACGGACTGGAGTAAGTACGACACGTGCCCGGAGTGCGGGATCCCGGCCGGTGACCGGTGCGAGAACGGCCGGTCCGGTCGGTGGCTCGCACGTCCGCACCGGGGCCGCCCGCGGCTCCCGACCCCGAGGAAGGCGAACGCCCGATGACCGAGCCCGCCACGGCCGTCCCCGCGCTGGGCAACACCCCGGCTGCGCCCCGCAACCCGGCCGACGCCCGCGCGAACGAGTTCGTCGACTACCCGCGCGACCAGTGGGATCGGCCGCTCATCGCGGTTCTGGACCCGGACGGGAAGCCGTTCCCCAACCTGATCAAGGGCCAGCTCGACCGGTACGAGACGCCGATCCCCTGGATCTCCGAGCCGTACATCCGGGCCAGCACGGCCGGTTCCGCGCTGGAGCACGAGGGAGGCATCAACTCGTGGCGGACCCGGCAGGCCGTGATCGGGTTCATGGCCCGACCGGACTTGTTCGCGCTGGCCAAGACGGTGGACGATCCCGGCGCGGCCGGGCGCTCGGAGCTGGACAAGCGGATCAAGGAAGCGCAGACCGTGGCCGGCTCGGGCGCGGCGGCCAACGAGGGCACCGCCGGGCACGCGTTCGCGGAGAAGTACGACCGCGGCCAGGTGCTCCCGCCGCTGGACGAGGCGCTGACCGGCTGGCTGAAGACGTACGCCCACCTGACCGCGAACTGGGCCTGGGAGCACATCGAGGCGCGGCTGGTCTGCCCGGCGCTGCGGATGGCCGGGCGCACGGACCGGATCGGCCGCCCGCCCGGATACATGATCGCGCCCGACGGATCGATCATCGGCCCGGCCGACCGGGTGGTGGTCGACCTGAAAACCTCCAGCTCAAGCAAGTATTTCGGGATCAAGTTCGCCATCCAGCTGGCTGTCTACGGGTACGGCGACCTCTACGATCCGGCCACGGGCGAGTTCACGCCCACCGGTGCGCGCCGGGACTGGGCGCTCGTGCTGCACATCCCGTCCGGGGCCACCTCGGGCTCGTGGTGGTGGGTGAACATCCGCGCGGGATACGAGCTGGCTCAGCTCGCGAACACGGTCCTGGGTGCGCGCAAGCGGAAGGATCTCGTGGCTCAGGCCGGCCAGGTCTACGGGACGCTGGACGAGGCCCTGGCCGCGGGCGGAGTGCTGCACGAGCCGGGTCGGTCTCCACTGATCGCGGGGCCGGCTGATCGACTGACGGCCTTGGCCAAGGCCGCGGACGTGATGATCTCGGACGCCTCGTGCGAGATCCATGGCTCGCACGGCGGCACGGTCGACTGCCCGAACTGCCTGGAGGAGTGGAAGGCCTGGCGCGCCGACAACGGGTACTCCGGGCAGTTCGTGGGCCCCGGGGACTCGTTCGAGAGCTGGCGCGCTGGCCGGCTTCAGCTCATCGCCGACGGACACCCGGACCCCACTACGCCCCAGCCACTGCACGGCGTGCCCTGGGCACCCGACCCGGTCGAGAGCGGTGCTCGCAACGCTGGCGTAAGTCCGGACCCGGTCGAGGTCGCGGCTACGGCCGAGGTCACCGGCGAGTCCGAGCATGAGGTGGAGGCGCGGGCGTTCGCGGCCGCGGTGGACCAGCAAACGCGCGAGATCCAGGCCGTGACCGGCGCCCCAGTGCGTCCCGAGCCGTCCGACCCGACCACCTGGAGCCCGGACCTCGGGCGCAAGCTCCAGGCCGCGCACGAGGCCCGACAGGACCCCGAGGCGCAACGCCGGCGCGAGATCCTGGCCGTGGCGTCCGCTCCTCCGCGGGGCGGCCTGGAGGCGGTGCGGCAACGGTACGCGCTGACCTGGACCGATGAGCACCAGGCCGCGTTCGAGCGGCGCGGGTGGGAGCTGGGCATCCTCGCCGCGCTGGAGCGGTCCACGACCGTGGACAACCTGGTGGCCGTGCACACGATGTGTGCCGGGTGGAACGCCTGGACGGACGAGTTCGAGCGGGTCGCCAGCCGGCGCGCCGCTGAGATCAGCAAGGGGGACGGATGAGGCACCAGAGCGAGAGCTTTCCCGTGACGGACCAGGACGAGGACATCTATGCCGAGAACACCTGTTGCGCGCCGGGCGAGCACCGCCCGCACGCCAACAGCGACGGCACGTTCTGCCCCGGGGTGTCGTGATGACCGAGCGGGAGGGCCGCGTAGTCCTGGCCTGCACGTTGTTCGTGCTGTTGGCCGCGGCCGTGATCGTGATCCTGCAACTGACCGGCTGGGGATCGTGAGCGGCCAGGAGGGGGCGGTGGAGCAGGGCCAGCCGCCGGTCGTGGCCATGGACCTGGACCGAGCGCTCCGCACGCTCGTGGACGCGCTGACCGAGGATGGCGAGACGGACATGGTCGAGCACGAGATCCAGGCCGTGGACGCGCTCCAGGTCCTCGTGGACCGGGCGCGCCAGTACGTGGCCGGCCCGACGTCGGGTCGGCTGGCCGCGCTGTGCCAGGTGCTCCAGGAGCCGGTTCCGGACCGGCCCGAGCCGGTCAACGCCGAGACCGTGGCTCAGGCATATCTCACCGAGCGGCAACTAGTTGCGATCACGCGCGAGGCCGCGGCCAAGCTCGGGATGCTGCCCGGCTGGTGACCGTCCCGTGTACCACACGTGGTACAGTGACGGCATGACTGACCAGCCAACCCCCGCTCCGCACGAGGCCGTGGCGGAGCGGATCGAGACCCGGCGCGCTGCCCTCCTGGCGCGCCACGCGGAGGCCCCGGCCGTCGCGCAGACCGCTGCAACGGTGTGCGACGGCTGGGGTCTCGTTCCCGTTCTGGCCATGGACGGGAACGGGTACGAGCCGGCCGCGTGCCTGGGCTGCGCGCTCTGCGCCGAGACGCGGCCGGCTCTGCGCCAGGCCGACCCGTTCGCGCGGCTCCCGGTCGTCGACGCGGATGAGATCTGGTGATCGGCCAGCGACCGGACGTGGCCGGGCTCTGTGCCGCCCTCGGGCTGCACGAGGCCGCGCGCACGCACCGGGCAGCCCGAGCCATGATCGAGCGCCGTCCCTGGGCCACGCGCCCGGTACGGCGCCGGCCGCGCACCGGGCGCACCTGGCAGGACCAGCAACGAGACGGCTCCGGCCGATGGATCCAGGGGTGGACATCATGATCATGAAGACGACGACGTGCCCGGACTGTGGATTCGGGCGGCTCCCGGGCCAGCCCTGCCCGAACGAGAACTGCGCGAGCAACCGGTGAAGGCCCTGCTCTGGGTCGCGCTCGTGCTCGTGGTTGCGGGCGGCAGCCTGGCCTGCCTGGCCGCGCTGATCAGTCTGGTGGGCGAGATCATCGGCGATCCGTTGGCCCAGGAGCGGCAACGTCCGGTCGTGATCGTGTGCGCGTCCGTGGCCGCGCTGGGCGGCCTCCTGGCGATCGTGCCGATCGTGCGTGGGGTCCATCTCCGGTGACCGCACTCCTGGAGGCGCCGTGCGCGCAACGTCCGTCCGGGCGGCTGCTGCGCGAGTACCAGCACGAGGCCGGCGTGGCCGTGGTGGAGGACTGGGCCGCGGGCGTTGCCCGGACCGTGGTGCTGCTGCCGACCGGGTGCGGGAAGACGGACGTGATCGCGGCCCTGGCCACGGACGAGGCGCGCCGGGGAGGTCGGGTGCTGGTCCTGGCGCACCGGACCGAGCTGCTGGACCAGATCACCGAGCGCGTGGCTCAACACGACGTCGGGATCCGGGTCGGTCGTGTCCAGGGTCCGCGCGACGAAGTGCACTTCCCGATCACTTGCGCGATGATCCAGACCTTGGCCCAGCGCCAGCGCAGGACCGGCCAGTACCGCCGGTTGGCGTTCCTGCCACAGCCGACGCTCGTGATCGTGGACGAGTGCCACCACGCGGCCGCGCCGGGGTACCTGGCCGTGCTGAAGGGCCTGGGGTGCTTCGGGCCGGACGCCGTGACGACCGTGCCGGGCTGCGAACAGCGCCGGCCGTTGCCCGAGCCGGTACGCACGCTCGGGGTCACGGCCACACTGATCCGCGGGGACGACGCTGCGCTCGGCGACGTCTGGGAGTCGGTGGCGTTCGCGCGGGACATTGGCTGGGCGGTGCGGCTCGGGTTCCTCGTGCAGCCGCGCGGGAAGACGGTCGTGGCCGACTCGGTGAAGTTGGACAAGGCCAAGGTCCGGCGCGGGGACTACACGGACGGCGAGCTGGGCAAGATGATCACTCAGTCGGCCGCGCAGATCGTGGCCGACTGGGTCGAGCACGGCCGGCACCCGTGCGGCACGCCGCGGACCACGGCCGCGTTCTGCCCGGACCTGGAGAGCGCGGACGCGCTGGCCGCCGAGTTCATCGCGGCCGGGGTGCCGTGCGGGGTGGTCACCGGCGTCACGAGCACGAGCGAGCGGCGCAAGCTCTACCGCGCGTTGGCCGCGGGCACGATCACGGTGCTGGTCTCGGTCATGGTGCTGACCGAGGGCTGGGACTGCCCGCGGGTCTCGTGCATCCTCCAGTGCCGCCCGACCCGGCTCCCCGGGCTCTACACCCAGATCGTGGGCCGCGGACTACGGCCCTGGGACCTGGACGAGGCCATCCGGCTGGGCTGGGCGGATGCGGCCACGCCGGCCAAGGGGGATTGCCTGATCCTGGACGTGGTCGGGGCCAGCCGCGGCCAGAAGCTCCAGACGTTGGTGGACCTGCACGAGTCCTCGGAGTACGACACGACCGAGCTGGACGAGGCCCTGGCGTGCCCGCTGTGCGGCGGGGAGCACGAGCCCGGCCAGGGCTGCCCGATGGACGCCGGGGACGTGCTGGCCCCGGAAGACGACGCGGACCCCGAGCCGCCGGACGTGGGCCCGGCCGGCCCGGCGAAGGACTACGCGGAGCTCGAACTCCTGGCCACGGACGATGACTGGACCTGGCTCATGACCGCGGCCAGGCATCCGTTCCTCCCGGTCGGGGACCGGTTCGTGTTCCTGTGGGAGGCGCCGGGGCAGCACAAGGCCCGGTGGTCGGTCGGGTACCTGTCCAGCCCGGTGGCGAAGTACCCCAGCTCGGGCGGGTACCTCGGGCACGGGTTGGTGCTGACCGAGGCCAAGGAGCTGGCGCAGCGCTGGGCGTCGCACGAGCCCGGGGCGTCGACGGCGGCCAAGGCCGCGCAGTGGCGGCGCGGGCGGCCGAGCCCGGATCAGCGCGCCATCGCCGAGCGCTGGGGCGTCAACCCGGCCGGGATGTCGCGCGCGCAGGTCGTGGACGCGATCAGCGCAGCGCAGGCCACGGCCGTGATCGACGCGCTGTAGGGGACCCCCAGGGAGCGGTTCCGTGTGCCGCACGTGGTACGGTCTGTGCCATGACGACGAACGGAGCCGGGGCGCACTCCCCCGAGAACATCGACCCGCTCGACCGCTGGAATGTGCCGGTGAAGCACTCCGCGGACCACGGCATGCACAGCGGCGGCACCCCGGGCGCCGGCGAGATCCGGGCCGAGTCCTGGCGCCACGCCGCGGCCGGGATCCGGGAGGACCGAGCCGCGCGGGCGGAGATGCGCCGGCTCGGGGTGCGGGCGTGATCGGCCTCTTGGTCCGGCTCGGGGCCGTGCTCGGGCTCTTGGGTCTCCAGATGGCCATGAGCTGGGGCACGTGCCCGGAGTGCGGCCGCGGTCACTCGACGACCTCACCGGGGGATTACTGCTCCAGCGTGTGTCGCGGGGCCGCGACCAGGAAGCGCGCGCTCGGTGGCGGCAAGAGCGGTAGTCGCGACAGCGGTTGGACAGAGAAGAACCGGCCCAAGTCGGAGCCGTTCTCGGGGAGCCGCAAGCAGACCGGAAAGCACCGGAACCGGGAAGAGACCGCCAGCGGCGGCAAGCATGGCGCTGCGCCGGCGCCGTCCGGCGGATGGTGCTCGTTCGTGACCGGCGGCCTGGCACTGGCCCCGGTCGCGCTCGTTGCGCTGGCCGTCCGGCTGGCGCGTCGCTGAATCACTGGGAGATGACCATGGACAAGAACGCGAGTTACGACGGCCCGACCCTGGCCGTGCTGGTGCGGGAGCACTCGACGATGTTCGGGCCGATCGCGATCGATGTCGTGAGCGTGCACCGGGACCGCGCGGACGCGGCCGGCGCGCTGGCAGAACAGATCTTGGCGGGCCTCACCACGGGTCAGGGCCTGGCCGTGTTCGAGGTTCCGGCGCCGTTCCTGGCCGGGCCCTCGGAGATCATCCGTGCCGCGGCCAAGAGCGAGCGAGAGGGCGCTCACCTCGGTCGGATGCTGGCCGAACGGCAGGCCGCGGGCGATCTGGCCGCCGCGCTCGACCTGGACGAGGCCGGCGACTGGACGACGATGTGCCGCAAGGTCCGCGGGCTCCGACAGGCGCAGGACGAGCTGGACCCATTCGTCCTGGCCGACCTCCGGGACATTCTGCGCAGCACCCAGGACGACCCGATGGCCGTGGACCAGATGGCGCCGAGCGCGCTGCTGGACATCGTGCGGTCGCTCGTGGTGGCCGCGGGCACGCCGGGGGCCATGCGTCGGGCGGAGCTCGTGCGAGAGCTGGACCCGGCCGCCAGCGCGAACGCGGAACGGCTGAAGGACGCGGCCAGGGTCGTGGCGGGCGGCCAGCGGAACGCGCCGATGCAGTGGACGGAGCTCGCCGCGCGCGTCGTCACGGCCTACCTCCAGGGCGAGGACTGATCGTGTTCGTGCTCGACGTCACCGCGCACGGCCGGCCCCGGTCCAAGGGCTCGCACGTGCCCCAGGTGACCGCGGGCGGCAAGCTCCGGGCCGCGGCCGTACAGGAGGACGACCTGGCCCGGTGGGAGCGGACGATCCGGTCGGCGGCCAGCATGGCGCGGGTGGCCGCCCGGCGCGACGACCCGCCGTCGTACCCCACTACCGCCTGGCGCGGCCCGGTCATCGTTCTGGCGCGGTTCCGGCTCACGCGGCCGCGTCGCCTGGCCGACACCATGGCCGCGGAGCCGGCCCTCGTGGTGCCGGACCTGGACAAGATCACGCGCGCGCTCCTGGACGGGCTGAACGGGATCGCGTACGCCGACGACAAGCAGGTGGTCGCGCTCGTGGCCACCAAGGCCTACGCCTCGCCGCTGGAGCGGCCGGGGGTGACCGTGCGCGTGGCCGCTCTGGAGGATTACGACGAAATCAGCGAGCACGAGCTCGCGCGGCTGATCGAGGGTTGGAGATGAGCATGGATCATCGGTGCACGATGTTCTGTCGCTGCGCAGCAGCGCAGCGCACGGCGGGCGGGACGGCCGCGGAGTTGACTCCGCACGAGCCGCGGCAGGGCGCGCCCACGAGCGCGCGCGATGCGGCTCAGCGGGCGGAGGCCAGCATCCGCCGGACCACGCGCTGGGGCCGATCTTAGCTCCAGTTGCACGAAACACCCTCCGATCCCCACCGGTCGGAGGGTGTTTCCGCGTTCGGAACGGCGTACGGTCGGCGGCTTCCCCCGACGCAGAAACGGAGTCCCCAGTGGACGTAAGAGCTCGTGCCAGACCGGAGCTGGCCCACCTCCTGGCCATGTGCACGTCGTGCGCGCGCCTCCACCCGGATGGCTACTCGTGCGCGTGCCTGGTCGAGCGGGCGGCGACCGTCGCGGAGCTACTGCACGATCTGCGACGTGGCGCCATGCCGAGGTGGCGCCGGCCGCGAGCGTGGCACGCGCTGCCCGAGCACGTCCGGCAGGACTACACGATGGCCGGGCTCATGCTCGTGGACGCGCTGGAGGGGTCCGGTTGGCGGCTGGTCACCGACCGCGCGCGCGGTCGGCACGTGCTCGACGAGCCCGAGCCGGTACCGGTCGAGCCCCCGTTCGTCCCCGATCCGGACGCGGTGACGCCCCCGTCGGGAGAGTTCCGCGTGCCGAACGTGGTACGGTGACGGCCATGGAAGGAACCCGCCCGATGGAGCCATGGGAGCGTTCCCAGCTCCGCAAGGTCATGACGGACGAGGACCGGATCATGGCCAGGGCTGACGAAGTGCTGGCGCGTCGAGATGCGCTGTTGCGCGCTCTGCGCTGGGGCACGGACGGCCGGCCGGGGGTCGCGCCCGCGGACCTTCGGGAAGCCACGGTGTCGATCAGGCACCCGAACGGCATCGGTCGGAGCACGCTTCAGCGGGCCACCGGCCGGGTGAAGGACAGACGGCTCGCCGAGCCGAGGACCAGCGACGAACAGGAGTAGGGACATGGCACGAGGGAGCAAGGTCGGCCTTCCGGCCGTGCTGGCGGACGCGGCCAGCGCGGATCGGCTGGCGGTGGAGCTGGAGGTGGCCGCGGGCCTGGTGGAGGGCGACGGGCCGCTGGAGCGCGACCGCCGGGCGTTCCTGGCGCGGGCCTCGGTCCAGATCGCGAACTACGGAGTGGACGGCCAGGCGTACGCGCCGGCCCAGCCGCCCGCCGAGTTCCGCCCGGCCGTGGTCGGGGACGACCTGGAGACGCGCACCGGGTGAGCCTCCCGGCGCGCTCGTGCACAGGTGGCCGAGCGCGCCGGGGATCGTCCCGGGGATCGTCGACGATTCACGAGAGGAACAGACGATGGACGAATGTTCGCACTGCGGTACGCCCGAGCTCCACTGCAAGGGCTGTGGAGCGTGCCCCGGTGGTGGGCACTGGGGCACGTGTACCGGTGAGGGATAGGCCCGTGACCAGCATCGAACAAATGATCTTGCGGGTGGCGGGACTGCTCACGCACGCGGCCGGGCTCGTGGTGGTCGTGATCGGGATCCTGGACGGGAGCGGCGCCGCGGTCACTGTGGGCGTGATCTTGTTCCTGGTCGGCGGTGCCTGGGGCTGGGGCATGGTCCTGGCCGCGGCCCGGCGCGATGAACAGGAGCGCGCGGATGCGCGCTCGGACGCCATGGCGCGGGAGCGGATGGGTCAGGCCGCCCCGGCGTTCTCGGCCAGGTTCGACGACGTCCCCGAGCCGCCGCCGGTGCCGCGCACTCTGCGCGCGGACATCTCGGACTGATCATGGGCAAGCTCGTGGACGCGATCCGTGGCCCCCGGTGCGACATGTGCGGGCGCCGCGTCGACGCCGTGTTCAGCGCCGAGAAGGGGAGCTCGCTCAAGGTCTGTGCCCGGTGCAAGCGCTCGCTGAAGGCCGCGGACAAGGGCGCTCCGTACGGCTCGGGGGAGGCCGGGTATCGGGCCGGATCGGGTCAGCCGCCCAAGCTGGCCGGCCCGATGGGGTCGCGCTACCGCGGCCCCGAGCCGCCCCCTCAGCGGAGGAGATGACCGTCCACAGCGGACGAACGGACGAGGCTCTGGCCCTGGTCAGGGCCTCGTCCTGTCTCTTGATCATGGTGGAAACCGTATGGAACGCGCGGGGCGGTGACGGAAGGTGATCGGCAGTGGGGCCGGACCAGGACGCGGAGCGGGCGGCCAACGTCGTGCGCGCGTACCAGCTGCACGGCCAGCGCTGGTCCTCCCGGGAGATCGCGCAGGAACTCGGCGTCAGCCACACCACGGTGCGCCGATGGATCGAGGAATACCGCCAGGCCGCGGAGTGGTCCGAGGTCGCGGAGCGGGCCGGCCGGCGCGCGCGCATGGTCGAGTTCTTGAACGAGCTGGCGCGGCGCGGGGTGACCGCGCTGGAGGGCGACCCCGAGCGCGACATCGAGCCGCAACCGTACGAGAAGGTCGTTCCCGCGCTCATGCGCGTGGTGAGCGAAATCAATCGGGTGGAGGGCAACTACGCCCCCGTTCGGGTCGCGACCGAGGACGACCGGCGTCCGCCGGATCCGGCCCTGATCGCGGCGATGCGAGAGGAAGCGGCCAGAGCTTCAGCTCTGGACGAGGCGGAGACACGGCGGGAGCTGGGACAGTGAGCGAGAGCAAGGACGAGAACGAAGTCACGGGCGCGAGGCTGGCGGACGCCATCATGAACATGGTGCGGTCCGTGACGGAGCCGTTCCTGATCGAGCGCGCGCGCATGGGTGGAGAGCGCGCGGCCAAGGCCATGCGCGACGTCCTGGGCGCGTCGAACGCGGCCGCGGGCATGTGGCGGAAGAAGGTCGCCGGTCTGGAGGCAGACCTGGAGGCCGCGCAGGTCACGATCCGGGCCATGGTCGGCCAGGGCACGCCGGAGGACGCGCGCGCGGTCATGGACCCGCCCGCGGGGCATGCATGGGGTACGGGCGGACCGGACGGCCCGCACGCGGCTGGGGTGAGCGGCCGGCTCATGTGCATCACCTGCACGCGTCGTGCCGCGGAGCCGGTCCTGGCCGCGGAGTGCCTGGAGCGTGCACGATGAGCGCGTTCCGGGAGTTCCTGGACAGCCTGGAGCGGATCCTGGGCCAGCCCGTAGTCCCGCGCGGAGAGGTCCCGCTGGCGCCCGAGCCCGGCCCGGTCCTGCTCAGTTGGGAGCTCGCCCGACTGCTGCCCCTGTCCGCGCTCGTGCAGGCGGACACGGCCGGCCGGCGCCGGGTCGCGGGTGATCTGTACGGCCGAGAGTTCACGGTGTGGTTCCCGGCCGAGGACCGTCAGCCGCTCGGGCACGTCTGGGCGTTGGCGCTGTGGAGCTCGGAGGACTCCGGCACGCACCGGCCCGAGGTTCAGGCCGTGTGCGTGACCTGCACGGCGCCACGAGCCAGGGCGCTGGGTCCGACCACGATCGTGAGCCCGGCCGCGTGCGTGCTCCGGTGCGCAGGATGACCCCGGACGAGGCCCTGGAGCACCTAGCGGACGTGCTGGACCTGGGCCCGACCGATACCGGCCCGTCGGCTCGCTCTCTGGCCGTGCTCCGGACCGGCCTGGAGCACGCGCGAACCCTGGCCGCGCTCGTGGGCAGTCCTGCGGGCGTGTCGCTCACGGAAGCGGTCCCGGCCGCGTACCGGTTCCGATCCTGGGACGAGGGACGGGGGGCGTAGTGGAGATCCAGCTCCCGCGGACGGTGGACCGCGATGCACTCTTGGGGCCGCTGGCCGCGGGCAGGATCGTGCGCGGGAGCTGGCAGCCGCTCTACACGCTGGATGCGGACTATCGGCGCGACATCACGCGCAGGAACGTGCTCCGGTTCATGCTGGTCTACCTGTCGGAGCTGCTCCGCGGCCCGAACACGGGCGGGATCATGAGCATGAGCCGGCTGCACGTGGACATGGCCCGTTCCGCGCTGCGTTGGACCGATCAGGCCGTGCCCTACCGGGACGCGTGGGTGGCGCCCCGCGGGGCGGCCAAGTCGACGTGGGCGCTCGGGTGCGTGCTCTGGGCGCTGGCGCACCGCTGGCGCCGGACCGTGCTGCTGTACTCGGACACGAACGACCAGATCAGGACGCACATGGGCGACCTGCGCCGCCAGCTGGAGCGCAACGACCTCTTGCGGGAGGACTACCCGGAGCTCGTGCCGGACCGGCGCGTCCGGGGCACGGTCGACACCGTGTTCCAGATCGTCGGCCAGCACGGGCAGTCGGTGACGGCCAGGTCCATGGGCACGTCCGACCTGGGGCTGAAGGTGGCCGGGGGCCGGCCCGATCTGGTGATCCTGGACGACGTCGAGAGCGACGGCCAGACCGAGCGGGAGCGCACGGTGCGACTGGAGAAGATCCAGAACGTGGTCGTCCCGATGAACCCGAGGGCCGTCGTGCAGATGTTCGGGACCGTGGTCGGCTGGGGATCGCTCTCCCACGAAGTGGTCCGGGCCGCGATCGGGGACGGCCCGCCAGCGGCCTGGATCACCGGAATGGGCTTCCGGCCGCGGTACTACCCGGCGATCATCCCGGCCGGCGTGACCGAGGACGGGGAGCCGATCGGGGAACGCTCGCTCTGGCCGGCCTCCTGGCCGCTGGAGTGGCTCCAGGACCTTCAGCAGTCCGAGCCCGGGAACTACGCGCTGAACTACGCCGGCCAGCCGCCCGAGCCCGGTGGGGAGCACTGGACGGCGCACACCTTCCGCTACCGGCGCTGGCCGAGCACCGGCGACATCGTGCACGTGGACCCGGCGGTCACGGTCACGGCCACCTCGGACGAGACGGCCGTGTGCGTGCTCGGGCACGCGATCGGGCGGCCGGGCGTGGCCGTGCTCCAGTACGTCCGCGGCCGGCGCGTCACCGGTTCGCAGCTGCGGTCGTGGCTCGTGCGCATGCTGGCCGAGAACGAGCACGTGACCACGGTGGTGCTGGAGGAGAACGCGGGTGGGGACTGGGCGGAGATCCTGCTCCGCCCGCGGGTGGACGGGCGCGACCCGTGGCCGGCGTCGGTGCGGCTCGTGCTCTACCGCGCGTTCGAGCCCAAGCGCGACCGGTTCCACACGCTGGAGGGGCGCTACGAACGGAAAGAGATCGTGCACGCCAAGATCTTCCCGGAGCTGGAGCGGCAGATGATCCGCTACCCGCACGTCCCGCACGATGACCTGATGGACACCGTCGCAGGTGGGGTGGAGTACCTCCGCAACCCGCACCGCACGACGGCGGCCGGCCGCCCGGTCTACCGGGTGGTCAACCCGGCCGATTACGCGGCCGTGGCGTGAACGTCGTGACGATCGTTCTGGGCGTCCTGGCCGTTCTCGTCCAGTGCGCGGTCATGCTCGTGGCCGGGCTCGGGATGGTGTTCGACGGCCGACGGCGTCGAACGGTCGCGCTCGGGGTCGTGATCCTGTTCGCGATCGTGCCGACGGCCGTGCTCCTGGCCGGCTGGATCACGGGCTGGCGTTAGCCGACCGGGAACGCCTGGATGAGCACCGAGGCCACCCACAGGGCCAGGCCGAGGCACATGGCCATGGTCGGGGTGTCCCGGGTGCGGTGCGCGAGGACGGCGCCCACGAGGAAGGCCACGAGCGCCAGCAGCACGAGCACGAACACGACGATGGTCATGACCTGGGAGGCTACGCGCCACCGCGCATGGCCAAGAAGATGGACACGACCGTTCCGATCGCTGCGATGCCGGCCAGGAGGTACACCCAGCCGGCGTTCAGGCCGGCTCCGCGGCCCTCGGTGCGGTCGAGTCGGGACGTGAGCGCGGCCAGCTCCTTCTCCAGGGCCTCCAGCGCGGTCTTGGTCGCCACGTCGCCGCGTAGCTCGTTCAGCACGTACAGCCGCTCGTTGATCGCGGTCAGGGCCTTGTCCACGGCCTTCTCCTGGCCGACCAGCGCCGCGCTCAGCGCGGTCTCCTGGGCGGCCTTCCGCTCGTTCAGCAGCCGGTCCAGGTCGGTCAGCCGGCGCGCCACGTGCGCGTGCAGGGTGTCCACGGTCCACCCGGAGACGTCCCCCTCGGTCTCTCCGCTCACCGGGCGGGCACGATCGCGCGGGCCGCGTCGCAGAGCTGGGCGTCGGTGATCACTCCGGTGTCGCACCGGTACAGGACCAGCGCGCGCAGCCCGTCGCGCTGGTCCTGGGCGCGTTCGAGTCGGTTGCCGGCCAGGTCGGCGGCGCGCATCTCGACGGCCGCGGATGTCGCGCTGCGCTGGGCGCTCTCCAGGGCCGCGTCCACCCTGGCCGCGGTCGCCCAGCCCAGGAGCGAGAGCAGCACGCCGGCCGCTACCAGCAGCACCGGCAGCCAGGCGCCGAGCGGACGGGCTGGATCACGAGCCGACCGCGGACGAGGCCGCGGAATCGCCGTCGGCACCATCGTCACCACCTCCGGCCCCACTCAGTGCAGGGCCGTAGCGAGCCTCCAGGATCCTCGGGCGCGCCGGAACCGGCAATCCGGCTCCCGCCAGCCGTGACTCCAGCAGATGACCGTGCGTCGCCCATGCCTGGTTTTCCCGCTGGAGCGTTCGGTGCTCGCCCCGGTCCACAGCCGCGCGCCGGCTCCGCCCCGCGGCCGTGAGCCCGAGCGCGACCGCCAGCGTCGCCAGCCCTTGAAAGATCACTCCGAGCGTCGCGCCATCCAGGATCACCGGTGAGCCTCCTACCGTCCATGGCGCCGCTCCCCCAGCTCCCGCCGTACGTACGCGATCGTGGACCAGACGGCCAGGGCGACCAGCACTGGCAGCACCCCGAGCCGCCAGGCCGCGGCCTGGCCGAGGTTGACCAGGCTCCCGGCCGTGAGCATCACGGAGAACGCTGCGAACAGTCCAAATCGGACGCGCTGGTCACGGTAGCGGCTCACGACCATGGCGTAACACGCGGCGACCAGGAGCGTGAGGGATCCGAGCATGGACAGCACCCGGAGCACGTCCGCGACCTCGGCCGGGATGATGGGGTCCACCAGGAACCACGGCCAGATCATCGAACCTCCGGGGCGCCGGCTCGCCAGCCGGTCGCGATCGCTGGCGAGCCGGCGCGCCAGGTGGCGGTCAGGGACGGTTCACCCGCGCGCAGCGGGAGATCTGTGGGCGGCGCCGGCACCTGGGTGATGTTCCCGACCGCGACCGCGGCCAGCGCGGCGAACTCGCCTTCGATGACCGGGAACACGAGTTGCCCGGTGAGCTGACCGGTCGCGCGGGGCGCCTGCGCGGCGAACGCGCCGGGGGTGGACTGGGTCCCGGTCAAGTTGCCGACCGGGACCGGGCTCGTTCCGGCCAGCGTTGCCGGGTCCACGAGGGCCGCTGCCGCGTCCCCGGTGGCCGGGCGGGCCACGGCGGCCAGGAAGCCGGTCGTGCGCTGTGTGGCCGTCAGGGCGCCCGTCGCGACCGTGGCTGCGCCGGCCATGGTGCCGCTCGTGGTCTCGGTCCCGGTGAGCGCCCCGGTCGCTGGGCGGGCCGCTCCGGCCATGACGCCGGTGTTCGCGCTGGCGACCGTGCGCGCGAACACGGTCATGAACCCGGAGTGCTGGTCGGCGGTGCCGCCCGCGCGCGCGAACGTGACCGACACCGTGTCGCCCTGGGTGACCGGGGCCGTGGCGATCCACAGGCCGGCCTGGCCGCCGCCCGAGGCCGTGGACCGGCGGACGGTGAAGGTGTGCCCGGTGCTGGACGTCCACGACACCGTGCCCTGGGTGTTCACCGAGTCCGACGCGACCGCGGCCACGGCCAGGCCGGTCTCCGTGGCGGCCAGGCCGGTCAGAGCCACCGAGGTGACGTCTGCGCCGTCGGTCTCGTTCGTGACCGTGCCCCAGCGCGCCCAGGCGCCGGTTCCGACGTTGTCGGCCAGCTCTGCAACCCAGAGCTGGCCACCCGCGATGTTGGCGCCGACCGTTCCGGAGATCGTGGTCTCGCCACCGTCAGCGGTGCCGTGGGCCAGGGCGATGGTCACCTGATCGGCCGGACCGGCGGTGCTCGTGCCCTTGAGCACGATCGGCATGGTCGGCGTGTCGGTCGGTTGCGTGATCGTGCCAGAGTTCTTGTCCCCGCCGAGGATCCAGAGCAGGGCGTTCGGGGCCGTGGCCCCGACCAGGCTGGCCGCGAACGTGGTGACGCCCGCGGTCGGCGCTGCGGTCGCCGTGTCGACGACAGAGACCGTCACGAGCTCACCTCCCGGTTCTGGTCAGGGCCGTTCTCGAATTGATAACGGAACGGTTACGGGGTGCCCTGGGGATCGGTGAACGTGCCGCCGGTGATGTCCACGGTCGTCCCGCTCACCACCGAGGTGGAGGCCAGGGTCAGGTCGCCACCGCCGCCGGTGGCCGTGACCGAACCGTCGCACACGGCCGCGCCGGTCGAGTCGAATCCGCGGAACCAGCTGGCCGTTCCGGTGGCCGCCGCCGTGACGCCGGCCGGGTCGGCGATCGTGGCCACGCCCGCGGTCGCGGACCCGAACGCGGGATCGACCAGGGTCACGGTCGCCAGGAGCGTCCCGGTTGCCGTGGTCGTCGGGGTGGCTGGCCGGGTGCCGGACCTGATCTGGATGGTGCCGGCACCCGGACCATCGTTGAACGCGTTCGTGATGGCCTGAACACGCGCGTTGCGGATGGCGTCGGTGAGGGTGAGCACGGGCGGTCTCCTACGTGGGTCGGGTGATCTCGGGGAGCAGCGCGAACGGAGAGGCGGTGCACAACGGGTGGATCTCGCCCCCGGTGTCCTCCACCTCGATATCCCAGAACACGGCCAGCCGCGGCCAGGACATGCCCCAGATCGTGGTCTCGGCGTCGGTGGCGGTCACCACGGCGGCCGCGTCGGTGCCGCCCGGGGTGCCCTCCAGGGTGGCGTTGCCGAGCACGTCATCCCACGCGTGCAGCACGAGATCGGAGTCCCACCGGAGCCGAACCTGTGCGCGCACGTGCACGAGGCCGGCCACGTCGACGCCCCCACCGCCCGCGCCGAGCACGGGCACGCTGATCGTGATCTCGCGCCCGGCCTGAGCCTCTACGTCGATCACGGGGAGGCGGTCCCGGAGGGTGTACGTCGGGGCGGTCATCGGAGCTCCAGCGTCAGCCGCACCCAGCGGGAGCCGGCGCCGGGCTCCAGGGTGCGCGTGCTCCCGGTCCCCTGGAAGGCCTCCACCGTGATCTCGGCGTCCTCGGCCAGGTCCACCGGTTCGATGGCCACCGAGTGCGTGGCCGGCTGGCCGGCGACCGCGCCACCGCTGGAGCCGAGGTACTGGGTGCCGTTGGCCAGGACGTGGACGTCCCGGACGCCCGCGGCCGTGGTCGTGGCGTAGCGGATCACGAGCGAGCCGGAGAGCCGGCCGGCGCGCTGGAGCACGAACTTGTGCCCCGGACTGGCCGTCTCCCGGGTGATGTCCGGGGTGGCCGTGATCTCGGTAGGGAACGAGACGACCGTGGCGTCCGCGTTCGGGATCGCCTGGGCCGCGGTTCCGCCCCAGCGCCCGAGCGACGGGAGCGCGCCATCCCCGCCCCCTCCACCGCCTCCGCCGCCGACGGCCAGCCAGGTCGCCCCGAGCCACATGTACGGCTGACCGGTGTCCACCTGGAGCACGAGGAAGCCGGCTCCGGGCGCTCCGAGCGCGACCCCGAGCGCGGTCCGAGCGGCCTCGTCCGCGACCGGGAACGCACGCCCGAGCGCGGCCTCGGCGTTCTCGGCCAAGGTCTGGATGTCCAGCCACACGAGAACGGGATCGTTCTCGGTCGGGTAGGTGAGACCCCAGCGGTTGGTCTGCGGCACGGTGGCGCTCCGATCAGGTGTAGGCGATCGGCTGGCGCAGGATGTACGCCCCCGCCGGGATCTTGAAGTTGTTCGCGACGACCACGGCGTCCGCGGTCAGCTCTCCGGTCCAGCCCGGGAGCCCGCCGGTGACCAGCGACCATCCCGAGATGTGGGTGTAGTCCTCGGACCCGGCAACGGAGATCCACTCCAGGTCCGCGGTCCACGCGAGCTCCACCGAGTGACCGTCGCTGGCCAGGGTGACCGATCCCCAGGTCGCCTGGAGCCGATCGGTCTCGGTGGCGGCGTTCGCCGTGGCTGCCGCCCCGGGGTGTCCGGTGTGGAGCTTGATCCAGGGGAAGGCCGCGGCCTCGGACGCCAGGAACGCGGCGGCGCGGGCCTGGATCCATCCGGTAGCGGGCATGGTGTGATCCTCTCAGGTGATCAGGTGTTGAGGTTGCCCAGGATCAGCGGTCGGCCGTCGGGGACGCGCAGCAGCAGCACGCGACCAACGACCAGCGTGCCGGCGACGCCGAGGTACTCCAGTCCCGTCAGCACGGTGTCGCCGCTGATCTGGACGGTGACCGGGGCCGTGCTCTGGCAGTACCCGGAGAAGACGGGGAGCGGCTGACCTCCCTGGCCGCCGTTCAGGAGCGCGGCCACGACGGCGCTCACGAGGGCACCCCGTATATCCGGATGAATGCCATGTCGAACTTTGCTCGGCGCGGCTTCCCGCCGAAATGGTCGAGCTGGAAAGTGGGGTGCATCGGGCCCGGGGCCTCGGCTACGCGACCCGAGCCGGAGTAGACCTGCACCCCGTTACACCAGGCCTTGAGCGTCTTCTTGACCCGGTTCCACTCGCACGCCATGTTGAACCACTGGGTGGGATCCACCGGGAACGTGAAATGATCCTGACGGTACGGGGTGTGATTCGGCAAGTGCATGAATCCGGCACCCTTGTTGTCCCCGATATCGAACTCCAGATAGTCGTACTCAGCTCCCTCGGGCCATTCATTGTTGTCCGGCCAGAGGATCAGGACCGGGTGGTACTCGTCCGGGTAGGCGCCTCGGTCGCCGTCCGGGTAGGCGCGCACCCGGCACTCCAGCCGGTACCCGTTCGACCCGCGCCGGAACGTGGCGCCGCCGGACTGGCCGGAGCGGTCGCCGGTGATCGTGAGCATGCCGTCGTGCTGGCTGAACGCCTCGGGCCGGCGCGTGCCGTTCCCGCTGTGACCAGGCCCGCGGTAGAGACCCCACTTCGTCGTGTTGATCACATTCCCGACGAACTCGTCTCCGTCGATCACTGGGCCCCAGCCGAGCAGGACCGCGGCCTGAGTGCCGTCCGACGGGTCCCCGCCGCCCGGTCCTGGCCCCGGTCCTGGGTCCGGCGTCGTGCCGGGTCCGGACGGCGGTGGGGGCGTCGGCTCGGGGGTGTCCGGGGTCTCCACCTCGGCCACCGGGTTGAGCGTGCGGGTCTTGAGCACGGTCTCACCACCACCGACCAGCGGGATCTCTACTTCCTCCAGCACGAACGTGCCGATCCCCGAGCCCGAGGGAGCGGCCACGACGTCGAGCGGCTGGTGGGCCGGCATGGGCACGGACCAGAGCTGGGTCTCGGTCGGCAGCCCGGTGCTGCGGGCCAGCACGCTGGCGGCGGCCTCGTCGGCCTGCGCGTCGGTGGTCAGGAGCGGGCTGGCGTAGTAGCGCACGCGCGGGCCCATCGGGCCGTCGTAACGGAGCTGGCTGGTCGGGTCGACGATCCGGGCGACGCGGTACCCGGTCTGGTGGGCGGGGTCCGACCCGACCGCGCGCACCGTGTTGAACACCCCCTGGTCGGTAGTGCGCCGGCTCCAGCGCTTGAGCGTGGCCCCCGAGGCCGGCCCGGTGCTGAGCCGGTAGACCGGAGCAGCGTCGACCGGCGGGCTGGCCGCCACCACCTCCAGCTCACCGGTCGGGCGGAAGCGCAGCACGCACCCACGGGTGTCCACGAGCTTGGCCAGGTACTCGGCCGCGGAGTCGTCCACGAGCGGGAGCGTGTCCACCGTGGCCGTGTCCGGGTCGTATCCGGCCTGGTCCCACATGATCGGGACCGGGGGCGCACCCTGGAGCCGGTACATGCCGTAGGTCCCGACGCCGGACAGGTCCCCGTTGACCAGCCGCTCCACGATCTGGCGGTGCGTGGTGCCGGTCGGTATCTGCCACGGGATCACGATCCGACAGACCTTGATCAGCCGGCCCATGCGGTCATCGCACGAGAGCGTCAGCGGGCCGTACGGGGCGGAGTCCTGAACGGGGTCGCCGAGGGGGAAGTACCCGAGCGGCACGTACTCCTCCTGGCCGTCGCCGAACGCCACGCCGCGCTCGGCGAACACCTCGGCCCCGAACGGCTGGACGTCGTCCCACCAGTCGCCAGGAATCTGGAGCCGGAGCTGGGCCTTGACCATGGACGAGGCCGTGAGCCGCACCGCGCCGGCCAGCATGGGCACCGGGAGCCCGGTGGGCGCCGGGCCGTGCTGGACGCCGTCCACCAGAGTGAGGCGCGCGACCGAGCGGTGGGACCCCCGGACGGTCTCCAGGAACCGGTCCGTGACGGGGATCATCCGGCCAGCTCGCCGTAGGTGGAGAACACGCCATCGAGCTCGCCGTAGGTGGCGTACAGCCCGGAGAGGGCCCCGTAGGTGATCGTCCCGGGAACCACGCTGGGCGGCGGCGCGGCCACCTCGACGATGTCCACCGTGGTGACGTACTTCCGGGACTCCCGGCCGCCCCAGCGCCGGCTCACGAACTTCCCGACCGACACGTACATGGTCGGGAGCGGGACGGCGTCGGGGACCTGGAGGTACGCCGGCGCACCCTGCCCGAGCGCGTGCCGGAGCTTGGCCAGGGCCTCGTCCGTGCCGGTCTTGAACCGGACCGCGGTCCTGGTGCTGGTGTGCACGTCCGAGACCACGATCGGCGGGGACTGGCCGGACACCTCATGCACGGTGGAACGGGCGTCGCGGCTCAGCTCCCAGTCGTCCACCACGAGCTCCACCGGGATGTTCGTCCAGGGGGCCGGGATGAACTTGAGCCACGTCCGGGCCTCGGTATCGCTCACGCTCACGATCGCGGTCTGCACGACGTCCTCGGGCTGGCCCTCCAAGTTGGACAGAGCGTCGATCCGGTACTCCATGCCGCCGCCAGCCCGGTATTCGTAGTCGTCCACCGGCCGGGCCATGGCGCCAGCGGTGACCGTGACCTTGCCGCCGCGCACCACGGTCCATCTCCGGGTGCCGAGCGGGCGGCTGTAGACCACCACGCGCACCACGTTGGCGGCCAGGCCGGCCGCAGAGACCCGGATCCGGCCCCGCTCCCGGTCGTACTGGGCGGTCGGGATGAGGCCGCTGGAGGCGAACAGGGCCCCGAACACGGCCACGCCGTGCGCATCGTTGCTCGTGCGGACGCCGAGCCCGGTCCCGACCAGCGCGCCGAGCTCGGCAACGCCCGAGCCGTCCGGGTCGCGGACGATCGTCGACGTACTCTCGCCGTCGGCGCCGTCCCACGTCCCGCCGGGCGAGTCGCCGTCGGCGTAGCCCCCGTCCAGGATCGCGGACTCCAGCGCGTCCTCGGCTTCTGCGAGCGTGGCGTGCTCAGTGAGCATGGACGCGGTCACCTGGGCCCCGCCCGCGTCCATGCCGTTGATCACGGGGTCCGCGCGGACACCACTGGCCGGCACCTGGCCGATGATCGCGAACCGCTGCGTGCTGCTGGCGGTCATGTTGATCACGCCGTGGTCCGATCCGGCGCCGGAGGTGCTGGACAGGAACCCGCCACCCGAGGCGCGCCAGTCGATCCCGAGCGTGCCGGTCTGCGGGGCGATGGCCCGGATCGACACGCTGAACACGCAGTAACGGCCCGCGGTCAGCCCGAGCGCGCGGGAGCAGACCACCTGACCGGCCGTGGTACCGGCCCAGGCCGTGGTCCGCGGGAGGCTGGCGTGAGCGCTCGTGGTGCGCGCCCACCCCGTGAGGAACCACGGCGCGCCGGGCGTCCCGTCATCGATTTTCAGTGCAGGGACGATGATCAGGTTGTGGATAACGGCCATCAGAACGACGCTCCGCTCCCGGCGCGCGCACGCTCCGCCGTGTCCTGATCATCCTCGGCGATCTCGGAGCGGACGATATCGCCCAGCTCTCGCTCACCGATATAGACCCGGACCGTGATCCCGGCGGCGCCCCCACCAGGCTTCCGAGCGATGTCGTCCAGCGCGGCCACCGTGGCCGCGGTCGCGTTCTGCCCGGCGGCCACCGCCAGGCCGGCGTCCACCCCGAGCCCGTCGCGCGCGGCCTCGGCCGCGGCTCGGGCGGAAGCGATGATGTCCGGGATCGAGCTCCGGATTCCGTTGGCCATACCCTGGCCGGTCATCTGGCCGCCCCAGTACGTGAGCTTGCTCGGGGAGCCGAAATCGAACACTCCGGAGATGGCCTCCCAGGCCGAGTTCGCCAGGTCGCGGGCAGCGTCACCGACCGCCCCGACTCCGTCCTTGATCCCCTGGACCAGACCGGCGACCATGTCCTTGGCCGCCTGCAACGCCTTGCCGGGCAACTCCTGGAGGAATCGCACGGCGCCGTCGACTAGCTCGCGAACCTTGGCCAGGGCGTCGTCTTTCATCTGAATAAACTTAGCGATCATGTCCGCTACCCAGGTGGTCACGGCGTTGATCGCGTTGTCGACCATGTTCCCGACGAACGTGACCACCGAGTCCGCCATGGTGCTGACCGTGCCGGACACGCTCGTTCCCATGTCGCTGAAGAACGTGGTCACCGAGTTGAACAGGTCGGTGACGAATGTGGTCACGTTATTGACCATGTCGGTAAAGAACGTGATGACCCCGGTCACCATGTCGCCGACGAACGTGATCACATTGGTGCGCATGTCACCAAAGAACGTGATGACGGCAGTGATGAACGGTTCGATGAACCCGATTATTTCGGCGGTCCATTCGGCGATAAAGGTCACAACCGGAGTAAGTGCGGCGACCACGTCCGCGACCACGGTAATGACTGCGGTGAACCCCTGGACGATCTCGGTTAGCACGGCGATCAAGATCGGAAACACGGCCTGGGCCACTTCCAGCACCGGCGGAATGATCAGCGAGAGCGAGTCGATCAGGGAGAAGAAAGCGTCCACCAGGGGCGGAATCAACGGCTGGAGCGCAGTAAAGGCATCGGCCAGGAAGGTCCCGACCACGGTGACGACCTGGGTGATCACCGGCTCCAGCCGAGCAAACGCCTCGGCCAAGGCATTGCCGACCATCTCGACGATCGGAGCCAGCGCGGCCACCACTGGGGCAACGGCCTCCAGGAGGTTGCCGAATAGGGTTACGGCCGTCCCGAGGATGGATGCGAGCGGCCCGGCCAGGGCAGTGATCACGGGCCCGAGCGCGCCCATGAAATCGCCGAAACCGTCGACGAGTGCAGGGATGGCCGGCCCGAGGTTGCTCGTCAGTTCGCGCGCCAGCGTGGTGATCGCCGGGCCGACGGTGTCCAGGATGATACCGGCGACCTGGCCGAACGCCCCGACCAGCACCATGGCCAGTGGAGCGACGGCGGTGAACAGGTCGGCCACGAGCTCCAGGGCTGGGCCGAGTAGGCCCGACATCACCTCTGCGGCCTGGCGCATGAGCGATCCGAGCGCATTGAACGCCTGCCCGGCAGCCTCTCCGGCGGTGAAGTCCTCGAACGCCTGAGTGATCAGCTTGAACGACTGGAGCACATTGCCGGCACCCTCGGGGCCGGCAATGTCGCTGAAGATGTTTCGGATCCCGGTCGCGATATTGCCAAGCCCGATGAACAGGTCACCGAACGCCTGCAAGGCGCTGGAGATCATGAATCGAATCTGGTCCGGATTGTCCTCGACGAACGATCGGAACCGGGATGCCACTTCGTCGAGTCCGGCCGTGAGACCCGGCAGGAAGTCGGACCCGATAGAACCGAGCTGGAGGAAGCCGGCCGCGAAGTCGCCGAGCGCGGATCCGGACTGGCGGATCGACTCGGCCGTATTCGTGAAGATATTCCCCAGGGCCGCGGCCTGCTCCGGCTGGGCGAACGCTTTGACACTGGCCGCGCGCACTTCCGCGAACGCGCCCGCAACGTCGGTCATTCCGGTGCGCAGAGTCGGCAGGAATGTGGACCCGAGCACCCGAACGTCGTCGGCGAAACCGCGGAAGAACTCTTGCTGAACCGCCGTGCGGATGACGTCGAACTGCTTGCCGAGCTCTTGTACGGCCTTCGCTCCCTCGCGCGCGGCCGGAGCCAGCTTGGCCAGGGCCTCGGCGTCGCCCCCGACCGCGTCGGCGAACCCGGTCGTGGCGACCTTGAACGTCTGGATGGCAGCCTGAGCGGCCAGGAAGGCGCCCGGCAGCAGCAGCGCGGCCGGCGCGAGCGCGGACAGCGCGGCGCCCACGTTCGCGATGGTGCCGACGCCGACGCCGAGCCCGGCCAGGCCGGCCACGGCCTTCCCTACGCCCTGCACGGCGGCGCTGGCCACGCCCGCGGCCGTGACAAGGCCGGTGCTCGTGCCGTCGAACACGACCCGGATGGTGCTGCGCTGGTCCTCGGCCACGGGCTACGCGCTCCACTTTCGGACCGTGGCGTCCAGCGCATCGCGCCAGCCGGCGTCCACGGTCGCGCGGTTGCGCTCGTGCGCGAGGAAGAACCAGTAGGAGGCCCGGCCCCGGTGCGGCCGATACTGGTCCCCAGGGCTGTCCCAGTAGCGCGCGCGGGCATACCACCCGGTGTGTCGGGTCTGGCCGAACTCGGAGCCGAGCAAACGCTTCTCCGGACCGGCCTCCACCGTCGGGAACCGGTCACGGACTATCCGGAGGGTGCGCGCGGCCGCGCGGGCCTGGAGGTTGCTCGACGCCAGGCCACGCGCGGACCGCATGATGACCTGCGCGAGCACGCCGGCCTTGTCCCGGAGCTCCGCGCTGCCGTCGTCAGGGAGCTTGCGCAGCGCGCGGAAAACCTCGGCGTCGCCCTGGATCGAGACCCGGATCCGCTCCGCCATCGCTCCCCCTCCTATCCGTGGTGTTGTGCGGCGCGGATGGCGGCCTCGGTGGCCTCGTCCTGGGCTCTGAGCAGCTCCAGCGCGGTATCCAGGACGCCGTCCGGCTCGTCCAGCCACCAGGACGGCATGGTGCTGGTGCGTAGGGCCAGGGACACGACCAGCCGCATGATCGAGCCCTCGGGCCAGACGTCGCCCAGTCCGGGCGCGGCGGCTCCGTCGCCCTCCTGGCCGTCCTCCTGGTCGTCGGTCACTCGTCCCCGTCTTCGTCCTCGTTGGTGACGAAGTCGCAGAGCTCCCGCAGGCTCTTCCAGTCCTCGACGCCGTCGGGGAGCTCCAGCTCGCCGGCCTCGTGTCGGCGGCTCATGGCCAGCCAGGCGATCTGGTAGAGGTCCTGCATGGAAGCGCCGCCGGTCGCGAACGAGGCCACCGAGCGGCCCTTACCCATGGCCTCCCAGCGGGCCAGGTCGCGGCTCGTGGCCACCACCTCGAACGGCTTGTCGCCGTCCGGGGTGATCTCGAACGTGATCGTTCCTCGTGCGGACATTGCGGCACTCCCAGTGCTTCTAGAACGACACCACGGCGCGGGTCACCGAGGTGATGGCGGAGTAGTCGACCAGGACCCCGAGCGGACCGACGGCCGCGTCCGAGGCCTGAGCGAACAGGCTGGCCGGGAACGGGCCGATGAGCCTGGTGCCCGCGGCCGGCACCGACACGGTGAGCTCCGCGCGCGCGACCCCGGACGCCGGGTCGGTGCCGGGGGTCTGGACGGTGACGGTGATCGCGCCCCCGGAGCCGTTCAAGACCTGGAGTGCGACCTGGCCGGCCGGGAGAATGTCCCCGTCGATGATGGGCGCGGTCATAACGACGTTCAGCCCGGCGCGGGTGATCCGCTGAACGCTCGGGCTCTGGCGCGCCACGTCAGGCCGCCGGGGTGTAGTCGGGGACGCCCACGACCTTGAGCGTCAGCTCCGTGACCTCCTTGGTCCGGACTTCACCGCCCACGTTCGGGCGCTTGAGCTTGACCTGGCCGGAGTACACAGGATCGGATCCGACGGTTCCGAGATTGTGATGGATGGTGTACTCCGCGGTCTGGCCGGCGTTCGTCCACAGGTAGTGGTTGAGGCCGGTCGGAGTGCGGTAGTCGGCGAAGAACTTGAGCTCCAGGTTCCACGCGTCGTCGCCTTCCTCCTGGTCTTCGTTCTGTCCGTCGGGGCCGTACGTGTAAATCGAGTCGCCCTCGTCGGTTTCGTCCACCAACTTCCAGTCGGTGATCTGTGCGCGGAACTCGTTCCCGCCAATGTCTAGAGAGACATACTTGAGAGTAGGAGCGTGGATTACCATTACGCGGTCACCTCGATATCAATGGCATAGGCGGGTAGCTCAACAGCGCCCGAGGGAAAGGTGGTCGGTCGCCATTCCGGGATCACGATCCCGGTCGGCTCGTCCAGCACCCGGACAACGAGCTGGGTCAGGTCCAACAGCGACCGGTAGGCCCCCTCGTCCTCCTGCACCACCACGTAGACAGTGAGCCGGTGCAGCATGGGGCCGTCGGTGCCGGCCGGTGTGCTGGCTCGCATCGTCGGCGGACCGACCACTACCGACGGGGGGTGCAGGTTCGGGGCCAGGTCCAGCTCGGTGACCTCCAGTACGCCGGCGAGAAGGGCGTGACCGGCCAGGTGCTCCTGAATCTCGTCCACGACCAGCGCCGGCCCGGCCGGGCTGGTCATGCGATCACCGGGAGCGCGAACCGCCCGATCCGGAGTTTCCGATCGATGTCCAGGTCACCGGAGGACACCCGGGATGCCCCCCCCTCGGAGCTGGCGATCATCCCGTCAGGGCTCCGGCCGCGGGCCTGCCAGCGCAGCGCCAGCCGGATCGTGCCGAGCCGCAGCGTGGCCGTCGGCCGCGCCAGCGGTGCCGGGTCGGCCAGCGCGGCGAAATCCACCTGGCCGCTCCGAACCCCTTCCACGTACGCCACGGCAGCCTCCAACTCCTGGCTGAGCTTGGCGTCCTGGCGACTGTCCTTGATCCCGGCGTCGACCTTCAGTTCGTCCAGGGTGGGCGGCCAGCGGTAGGGGTCCGGAGCGGTCATGATCAGGTGGTGGAGCTCGTGATCTGGATGCGCTCCACCGAGGTGTCGTAGCGCACGTTCACGGCGGTGTACGCCCAGATTCCGAGCTTGATCGACTCGGGGCCGGCCACCTCTTCGAACCGGAAGCGCTGCACGGCGCCCTCGAACAGGATGGTGTCGCGCGCACGAGCGATCAGGATGTTCTCCAGCACGGCGACCGTGCCGAGTCCCTCGGTCGGGACCACGGCCAGGTCTTCGACCTGGCCACGGGCAGCGATCGTGCCGACGCCGTTCACGTTGACCATCTGCTGGCGCGCGAACTCCGGCGGGATCAGGCTCCGACCGGTGGTGTCGCGGAGCTTGCGGAACCGGCCCCAGCGCGGAATGCGCATGATGATCAAGTCCGGGGGGAGCTTGCGACCGGAGTAGACCGCAAACTCAGTATCGATCACGGCGTCGAGCGCGTCCTTGCCGTTGTTCGCGGCCCACAGCGTGTTGGTCGCGAACGTCACCGTTGCCGCGCCAGCAGCGGTGACCATGGCCGCTGCTACGGCGGCCTCCACCTTGGTGTCGTAGACCGCCAGCATGTCCCCGTAGATCAGCTCGTCCACGGCCGGGGTGGTCATGTCGATCATCTGCCGGGACACGACCTGGATGCCGCTGGTCGGCTTGGGCGTGACCGTGACCGTGCTGGTCGCGAACGCGTCCGTCTCGGACGGGTGCGTGTTCTCCGACGCCTGCTCCGCGACCACGGCATCGGTGCCCGTGGTCTGGTGCGGGAGCGTCATCGGCCGCGGGTCGTCCCCGAGGTCGATGTGGCGCACGGCGTTGGCCAGCATGCGCTCCTGGCGCGCCAGCGGGGCGTACTCGTCGGTCAGCCACTTGGGCGGGACGATGCCGGCGCCGGCCACGCCGGTGGACAGTGCGCGCTGGTGCTCGTGCAGCCGGGTCCGGGCGTCGACGTCGTCGGCCACGTCGGGACGGCTGTAGACCATGTCGTGGAAGAAGGAGTGCGTACCGCCCTCCTTCGCCGACCGGTAGTGGCCGGGATCCCGGTCCTGAGTGGTGAACCGGCCGGTGCCGGTCGCGGTGCCGCGGGTCTCGCCGGTTCCTGTGCTGCCGTCGTCGGCGTCCGTGCCGTCGCTCACCTCGGCCAGGAGGTCGGCCATCTGGCGGGAGCGGGACTCGGTGGAGACCAGGTCTTCCAGCTCGGGCCCGACGCGGGCCAGCTCCGCGCGGAACGCGGTCACCTGGGTCTCTTCGGCCTCGGTGAGCTGGGCCCGGTTCTCGGTGGCCGCCCGGTCCAGGACCGCGGTCAGGCCGGCGTGGTTCTCGGTATAGATGGACTGGAGCTGGGCCAGCCGCGCGCGGGACATGTGTCCTCCGGTCGTCGGTGTGTGCTGCTCACCAGATGACCGGGCGCCGCGCAGGACCGACCGGGATGACGCCACGTGGGGAGCGCGCGGCGTACTGCGCCGGCCGGCCTGGATGGCCGGGTACTGCGTGGTGCGTGTAGCTCGGATGCTAGCGGATCAAGTCCCGGAGAGCGGCGGCCGTGGCCGGAGTGATCGTGAGCGCGGCTGCCTGCGCACGCGCCAGAGCCACGGACATGCCCTGTGCGTGGCTCTGCGCCCCGCTGGCGGACCGGAGCCCGGTAACGCGCGCGCCCTTCCCGTAGGCGCCCTGGAGCACGAGCGCGGTCTCCAGGACATCCACCCGGACCCGTTCCACCGTGCCGTCCGGGAGTCGGCGCGACCGCACCGCCCGGAAGCCGATCGACAACTCGTCCAGCGCGCCGTCCTCCACCAGGGTGACGGCCTCGTCCCCGGCCGTGGTCTTGCTGGCGCGCAGCGCGCCCCAGAGCCCGGACGCGTCGTTGCGGAGCTCGTGCGCGCGACCGATCAGGGTCCCGCCCAGCTTCAGGTGTTCGCGGGCGAACTTCATCATCGCCGGCCGGGCCAACTGGTGGTCTGCGGCGCCGGTGCGGAACTGCTCCACGAGGCCCTCGTGGATCCGCTGGGCGCGACCGAACGGGACCAGGATCCCGGTGATCGTGCGCCCGTCTCCACCCTTGGACCGCGGCAGGATCTCCAGGTCGGGCTCTACGTACCCGCGGACTTCGACCCCCGCCCACCGCTCCTGGTCGGTGCGGTCGTGGACGCCGTCAGGGGCGTAGTCCTCCCGGTCCTCGTCCTGCTCCAGTTCGTCAGTCCCGGTGCTCATCGGGTGCGGCCTCCCAGGTTCACGATCAGTTGCTCCAGCTGGAGCGCCAGCGCGCGCACGGCCAGGGTGTGGCCCACGAGGGTGGTCGGGTAGCGGTCGTCCGTGGGAGCGTCGGCGACCAGGAAGCTGGATCGGTGCTCCCGGTCCAGCTCGCGGAGGTAGTCCACGAGCGTGAGCCTGGTCCGGCCCTCGTCGCCGTAGCGGAACGTGGGCCAGCCACCGCCGCGCTCGGGGCCGGGCCACGGCTCGGCGATCGTGGCGCCGGGACCGACCAACTGCTGGAGGATGATCGTCACCCCGGCCTCCAGCCGGGCAAACCGGTCACGGTCTTCAGCGTTCATCTCGTCCTCCAGATCGTCGGCCAGGTGGGCGGTCGTGGCCTTGGAATTGATCACTGGGATCAGCGCGTACGCGGCGTTGCCGGGGCACGACGTGGCTGCGCCGGGCGCGTTCCGGTGCCCGCCGGTGAGCCGGTCCACCGTCCACCATCCGACCGCGTGGCCGTGGCGCACGAGCTCCGCCACGGCCACGATCTGCGCGTCGGTCGGACGCCGGGTGCTGTAGTCGCCCAGGAGGCAGATCGCACGGGCCACCGAGTTGCGCCCGCCCGTGTGCGCGCCCTTCCGGCCGGGCCCGGTGCCGTCGTGCACGCGGCCGGACTCGCACACGACGAACGTGTACGACACCCCGCCGCCGAACCGGTCCTGGCCGATCTTCTCCAGGTCCCGGACCGTGACCGCGTCCTGGGCCGCGGTCGCGTCCGGGCCGGCGCTCTTGGTCACCGAGTGGTGCAGCCAGAGCTCTGTCGCCCGGGGCGCCGGCCCGAAACCGGCCGAGAACCTGGCTCCCCAGCGCTTTCGCGGGACGATGTCCATCAATCAGCCTCGTAATCCGGATCGGACTTGTCGTGCGTCGGTTCGTCGCAGGATTCCGGCTCGTACCCTGGTTCGTAGAGTGGCTCCCCGTCTGAAGTCCAGTCGACAACTCCAGTGCTGGTCTTGGGGTTCTCCGGCTGAGGATCCTGCGCTTTTCCTCCGCAGGTGGGGCAGAACTTCCGTTTATTCAGCCGGTATCGAGGTTCCCCGTCCTTCCCGCCCCCGTATCCGTCTCTTTTCGGAACGTCCGGGCGCAGTACTCCCTGGCCGCCGTCGACGCCGACGACGATCGGCCGACCCTCGGCGTCCTGGCCGACGACGTCTCCAGGCTTGGGCAGGGTGACATCGTCACCGGAGCTGTCACTGGAACTGTCACCGGAGTTCGAGCTCTGGCTCGGCGTGCTCACGACCGCGGCCGACGGCGCCGGCCGCCCCTTGGCCGGCGCTCCCCCCGTGTTCGCGGTCAGCGGGCGCTGCTGCGGTGGCTCGAACCTGTGTCGGCCGCCGCCGCTGCTGGGCGCCAGCGGGCTCCCGCCATCGCCCTTCCACTGTCCGGCGACGCCCGGGGTCCCCTCGGGCCAGCGCGGCTGATCCGGGTCGTACGCCGAGTGCCGCCCACGGAGCTCCGGCGACAACGCGTCCTGGGCGGACCGGTTGCGCTTGTCCCCTGGCCAGAAGCCTTTCACGTCGTGGAACCACTGCGACGCCGTGCGCTTGGCGCGGTCCGGGCTCAAGTGCTTCAGCAAGTGCTGGTAGAGCTCGGTCCAAGAGTTCCATCGAGCTCTACCAGCGCCGGTCGTCCAATACGTCTTGAGGTTGGACCCGTCCGGGTCGCCGCCCCCGCGCGCGCGGGTCTCCTCCGCCAACCAGACGTCCAGCACGGCCGCGAACTCGGCCGGCCCGAGCTCGTCCTCGTCCAGCACGCGGCCCTGTTCGTGCTCACCCTCCCCGATCTCCGGGGGGCCGGTGTCCGGCTTGGTCGCCGGATTCGGACCGCCGGGCAACGCCGGCTGCACGAGCTTGTCCCCGCCCGGGATCGGAGCGAGTCCCTCGCGTGCGCGGATTTCGTTCGGAGTGAGGAATCCGGCCGCGGCCCCGATCTGCCAGGCCTGATAACGGGTGAGCGTGTCCGCGCGCAGCGCGTCGGAGAGGTCGGCCAGGACGTGACGGCCGGGCCGCATGCAACCGGTGTACGCGGCCTCCATCCGTCGAATCGCGCCGGCCAGGTGGAAGCGCGTGAGCACGATCCCCTCTTGCTCCACATTGGAATACGTGCGGTTGCTGGTCTCGACCCCGAGGAAGTACAGCGGCACACCGACGATGAGCGCGATCTCGTGCAGCGAGAACTTGCGCGCCTCCAAGAGCTGGGTCTCGGTCGGATTCCACGCTAGCGGGGTGAACTCGGTGATGTCGTTCAGGACCGCGACGGTGCGCGAGCTCTGCGACGCCAACCACCGGGACTTGATCAGCGCGGCCTCGTCCTCGGTGAGGTCCGGAGCGGTGACCTTCAGGGTCCCGGTGGGCACGCCGGAGATGTCGAGCTGGCCGGCCTGGCGCTGGAGCTCCAGCGCGGTGCGCAGCGAGCCGGCCAGGTGGACCTCCAGCGCGCCGAGTCCGCGCAGCGCGCCGGGCTCGCACGGGCCCTTCAGGTGTAGCACCTGGTCCGCGTGGTAGACGTGGTTCCCGATCCGGTATCCGACTTCGCCGCGCCGGAAGCCGTCGAGGTCGTGGCCGTTGCTGCGGCCGATGGCCACGTTCGCGATCGGCACCGGGGCCAGGACCGAGACGTCTCCCTCGGGCGTGAGCGGCCCCTTCAGCGCGACCGCGTTCCCGTGCCAGATGTAGTCCAGCCCGAACGAGCTCACCGTGGTGATGCCGGCGTCCGGGGGCGCTGGCTGGGTCAGGAGCGGCGGCTGATCCGAGGCCAGGACGTCCACCCCGAGCGGGCCGCGCTCGTACGCCTCCCAGGGGAACGAGCCCAGGAGGTCGGCCGCGATGATGGCCGCCCGCCACGCCCCGGGGAGGTTCATCGCTCCGCGGTACGGGCTGGCGGCCCACGAGGGCACGAGCCCGTCGGTGATCGTGAACACGTCCGAACCGAGGATTGCGCCGGCCTCGTTCGTGGTGGTCACGCTGACGTTGACGTGCGCGCGGTTCAGCAGCTCTCCGAGGCCCACTACCGGTCACCTCCTGGTGCTGGGGCCACGGGCGGCCGGGGTGAACGGGCGGCCAGGTACTCGATCAGAACAGACAGCGTGCCGACCACGAGCGCGCCCGTGACCAGCGTCCAGGCCAAGCCGGCCAGGAGGTAGACGCCGGCCAGGAGGGCCACGAGCGCGCAGATCTGGGCCACGGTGGCGGCAACGCGGGAGGCTTCCATCGCGATCAGTACACCATCGGTCGGGAGACGGGCGGCGGGAGCGTGCGCGCGATGTGGACCGCGCCGGCCGCGGCGTAGACCGCGTCCACATGGGACGAACCGGCCCCGACCCGGACGAACCGGAAGCCGCCGTCCGCGCCGTCCTTGCGCTGGGCCCCGATGGCCTGGCTGTTCAGCAGCGGATCCGACGGATGTAGCACGCGGCGCGTGTTGATCATGTCCACCAGGCCTTGGCACGAGGCGGTGACGTCTCCGCCGGAGATCTTCATCAGGTCGGGAGCGTAGCGGGGGCGGCGCCGGACGGTGGGGTCCGAGTAGTCGTAGAGCCGCTCCAGGTCGGCGGTCAGGACGGCGCCGGGCCCGAGCGGGTACCAGCCGACCGCGCGCGGGCGGATCGCTTCCACGAGACCGGGGAGCGCGGCCATCGCCGCGTCCGTGCTGTCCCAGGCGCCAGCGACCTCGATCCGGACCATGTCCTGGGGGACGTCCGGGGCCATGAGCCTGGCGGCCGCACTGGAGCCGGCCAGGCGACTGCCGATCGGCGCGGCCAGGACCGCGGTCACGTGCCGACCGTCGGGCGCAACGTCCAGTACCAGGACGATCCGGTTCCGCACGCCGGCCAAGGTGCCGCCGGGGTCCGCGCACGCGCGCCAGGTCTCGGGCGTGATCGCCGAGTCCATGACGTCCACGTGCTGGCACAGGAGCTCGGTGCGGAAGACTTCGGGCGGATCGGTGGCCAGCGCGGAGCGCACGGCAGCCTCGGTGATCGTGATCCCGAGGCCCGGCATGGCCGCGCGCCAGGCCTCGGGGTCGTCCAGCTCGCATCCGTCCGGAGCCGACCACTCCATGAGCGTGAGCGCGTCGTCCGCGCCGGCCAGGGCTTGCGCGCGCAGCGAGTTGAGCACCACGGACTCCGCGTCGCCCGCGTTGCTGGTCGGCAGGATCAGCGCGCCGGGTTGGGCGATCGTGGTCTTGGACAGCGCACCCCAGGCCAGCCAATCGCGCTGCTCCCGGAGCTCGTCCAGCAGCAGCAGCCCGACCGGCAGCCCGCGGCCGGCCGAGCGCGTCGCCGCCACCGTCCGGTAGCGCGCGCCGTTGACCAGCGAAAATGACGTCTTGCCGTTGCCGCGGATGACCTGGCCGAGCTCGCTGGCCAGGTCGGAGTCCTCCACCATGGCCAGCGCGCCGCGCCAGCACTCGTCCGCGATGTCGAGTGCCTGCGCCGAGCCGAGCACGAGCCGGGCGTAGCGCAACGCCATGAAGTACAAGCTCACGACCATGAGCAATGTGGACTTGCCCTGTTGCCTGGCCACCAGGGTGAGCACCACGCGGAACCGGAGCCGGCGCCCGCGACGGCTGCCGGGCCCGTCCCCGGGGACGGTCTCCAGGGCATGGATCAGCCACCAGCGCTGCCACGGGAGGAGCTGGACCCCGAGCACGTCCGTGGCGAACTGGACGGCCTCGTACCCGCGGCTCGTGCGCCCGGTGAGCGCGCAGCCACAGCCGCACGGACCGGGGGGGCCCTTGGCCAGCGGGGGCCGGTAGAGCCTGGGCGTGGTGAAGCCCAGGAGCGCGACCGGCGCGACGGGGGACGGGATCACCCGTCACCCGAGGCCAGCCGGAGCTTGGCCAGTGGGGAGCCGTTGCCGCCCAAGCCGGAGCTGGGCGCGCCGGCCTTGCCGGCGCTGCGCGCGCGAGGCGTGCCGAGCATCTCGACCAGGCCGGCATGGAACCGGGCGCCGATCCTGTCCAAGGCCTGGCGACGGCTGAGCGCGGCCTGGAGGGCCTGGACTTGCTCGTACAGCGCGGACTCCTGGCCGTGCTCCCGGGCCACCTCACGCGCCACCCGGGCCGCGCGCGCGGCCGTTGCGGCCGCGCCGTCCAACTCGTGGGCGTAGAGCGCCAGGAGCGCGGCCATGGCCTGGTCCTGGTCGCCCGGTTCGAGCGCGGTCAGGCTCGTGCGGAGCGCGTCCCCGAGCGGATCCCGGTGCAGCGCTGGGACGCCGGCCGGCGTCTCGTCCTCGGTCTCGTCCATCGCCGCTCCCCTCGGGGCGTGGCGCCGGCTCCGAGCCTCCCGAGAGCCGCGACGAACGGTGAGGGACGGGGACCCTCGACCTCGGGAGTGGGGGACCGGAGCCGGCGCGCCACCGATCCTAGTCGATCAGACGGCGTGACCGGTGACCTCGGGGGCGGCCTGGTCCCGGTAGACCGGCACGGTGGACGCGCCCAGGAGCACGACCGAGAGCCAGGCCGGCCACCAGGCCTGCGCCTCGGCCAGGCGAACGAGCGCGTAGTACAGCGCGATCGCCACGCCCACCAGGACCGTGGCGAAGCTCTCGGCCTGGGCCTGGAGCTCCGGGGTGAGCAGGCCGGCGAACACGGCCCAGGAGATCAGCGCACCCCAGGCGCTAGGGATGACCGTTCGGGCCACGCTGGTGAGGTACGCGGAGAGGTTCATGGGCGGGATCGTAGAGTGCCCCGCTCCAGGCCGTAGATCGGAGCGGGGCACTCTCGGCTACTCAGACGTGGCAGTGCTCCCCGTCCCACCAGCAATCGGAGTTGCCGTTCCCCAGCCATTCGAGCGCCTCTGCCTCCGTCTCCGGAGTGAGGGCCCGGCCCGGCTCTTCGATTTCCGTCACCGCGTTGTTCTCGGCGATCCGGCAGAGGGTGTTCTCGACGCAACGGGGGTCGTGGCCGGTGGTGGTGTTCGTCGTCATGGGAGGAACTGTACCAGTCCGCGGTACAGAGCGCCACGCGGCGCCGGGCGGCCCGCACTGGGAACGAGCCGCCCGGCGCCGCGCAGGCTACCGGCTGGACGGGTCGAGCGGTCCCCCGTCGTCGCCGGCTGGGTGGTCGCCCAGGTTGACCTCGACCGGCGGGACCCAGGCGGGCACGCCGCACTGGTTGCAGGACTGCCACAGCAGCCGGCCGTGATCGCACGTCTGGGTGGACTGGGCGACGTAGGCCGCTGCCCGCTCGGCGTCGTCGGTCAGGCGCTGCGCCTGACCGACCAGCTGAGCGACGACCAGCCGACGCGCCGCCGGGGTCGGGCGGCCCAGCCTGCGGACCGCGGCCACGTAGGCGGGCACGTGCTCGACCTGGATCTCCCGCGCCTCCCTGCCCTCGTCCGTGCGCAGCACGTCATCGGTCAGGTAGCCGATCACGCGCTGCACCGGGAGCGGCTGGCCGAGCGCGCGCATAACCTCCCGGACGGCGACCCGCTCGCCGGGCAGACTGGGCAGGACCGCGATCCCGAGGTCCTGGAGCGCCCGGGACGGGCTGACGGGCCGAGCCGGCTCGGGGGCGACGGCCAGGGGGCGGCTCGTGTCGATGCCCAGCGCGTCCGCCAGCGCGCCCCACGCCCTGCTCACCGACAGGGACACGACCGGCTCGCCGTTCGGGCCTCGCATGTCGGTGAGGGCCTCAACCAGCCGGCGCGCCCGCGCCCGGATCGGGGCATCCTCCAGCTGGGCGATCCGGGCGCGGGCGGTGCGGTAGTCCTGGGCCTGGATCGCGTAGGCGCGCCTGGCCACGCCCAGCTCGCGCTCCAGCTCGACGATCCGCGCGGTCTGGGCGTCCAGGCCGTCGGCCGCGCGCGCGATCGTGTCGGCGGCGGCCTCGCGGCCCCAGGCCGGGTCCGTGACCGCGGCCGCGACTTCGTCCACGGTGGGGATGGTGGCCGACTCCGAGTCGCCGGCGAGCTCCAGCATCGCCGCGTCCTGGTCGCGCTGGGCGTCGGTGGCGTCCTCGGCCCGATCGGCGCCGCGCCGGCTCTCGTCCAGCTCCACACTGGCCGCCATGGCGTCCGCCACGGCCGCGTCCTCCATGAGCCACCCGAGGACCGTCTCGCGCTTGCCGCGGGACGGGGTCAGGACCGAGGTCACGCCGTTGAAGCGACGCCCCTCGCGCGTCACGCCGCTGGACTGGATGAACTCCACAGTGATCACGATGGGGCCGCGCGAGTACTGGTCGAACCGGATGCCCTTGGGCGCCCAGGTCCAGCCGTTGGCGTCGGCGGTCCAGCGGATGGCCTGGCGGGCGGGAGTGGTGTTCGTCATGGGAAGGACTGTACCACGAGCCGGGGCAGTCTGGTCCACCGGGTGGTACATCTCGTGGGGTCTCGGAGTGCTCCGAGCGCTCCACACCCCGGCCGGCCTGTGGAGCGCTCGGAGCACTCCGAGACCCGTCACCGACCGTGACCAGGGGCGGTGATCATCCCGGGCTGCGTTTGCGCAGGTCAGAGGGGGTGCGCGGCGCCGAGCGGCGTTTCCGCAGGTCAGGGGCCTGCCGGGGAGAGAGAAGTACAAAGG
>Ga0247787_1000004_pt1 | contig 35687 bp, 37 predicted proteins | sample UWRJS126311R4_FD_179923 | JGI IMG/M metagenome (GOLD analysis project Ga0247787, IMG submission 179923) | Soil microbial communities from Arlington Agricultural Research Station in Wisconsin, United States - UWRJ-S126-311R-4 | ecosystem: Environmental > Terrestrial > Soil > Agricultural land...
GGATACTCTTATGGATGCTTATTACGCAAAGCAGCGCCATAAGCGAGAGGCGTGGCTGGACTCCTGGCTTCCAGTAACAAACATGAAAACTGTCTTTTGGCCCTTGCAACAAAAGTGGATGCCTAACACCGGGGCACCTCCCTACGGGGCTAGCGCTGTCGGGCACTTTGGAGGCTTGGGGGGTGTATACCCAAACTCATACCAGTTATCTGTAGGGTTATGCATCCCAGCGTCGGTGGTTTATCGGAATGAGAAAAACCCGCAGGCGCAGAGTAACGCGATTAGGGCTGCCATGGGAACCTTAGTAGAGTACGTGGAAAGTGGAAGGTTCCTGGCGGCTAACCTTAGTGCGGTGGACGCACAGCGAATTGAACTTGCAGTAATTCGAATTGCGGAGGAAGAAGGATGGAAGAAGCCAGCGGAGACAAGCCAGCAGCAACACAGCCAAGCAAGTTAACGGCAGAGCAGTACGCGCTGGTAAGGTTCCTGGAACAAGCATTTTGGCGTACAAGTGCGTTGCCTAGTTATGAAGCAATTGCTGCGGAGGGGACAGAACTAGACCAACAGTTGTACTTGGAAAGTTGGGAGAACCCTAGGTTTGTTGACGCCTTGAGGGCTAGAGGGTTGCCTGAGCACGTCCTTAATACTAAGAGCGCGACAGGGCTGTCGGGTCGGAGTCTTACTGAACAGCAAATGACGGTTGCTAATGTGCTACTGGATGTTTTGGACACTAGGAGCCGTATTAAGAAACTTACTGAACTTGGAGTACCGACTAGTACGTATAATTTGTGGTTACGTGATCCAGTGTATCGACAGTACTGCTTGGACCGTGCTGAATCTTTACTGGAAGATAACCAGCCAGTTGCACACATGAGTTTGATTAACCGCGTAAGTAGTGGAGACTTAGGAGCAATTAAATACTTTAATGCAATGACTGGACGTTACCGGGAACGAGAGCGTGCTGCTGTCGAGGTCAACGTTAACCAGTTCGGAAGCGATAAGTTGATTCAGATTGTGGAAATTATTCAAAGGCACGTTAAAGATCCCGCTACCCTTGAGGCAATAGGAGCCGACATCTTATCCCTCAACAACCCAGCACAGGCGGCACGGCTGTCGGGCCCTTCCTATATGGGCGAACTTGTATACTCAAAGGATGAAGTGAATGACATCGCCATTTGATAGTAAAGAAAACTTAAATAAGCGTAATCATCCAACTGAGCCAGATTTGAGTTTTGATAGTCTGCACCACACGTTAGGACATGGTGCAACTCAGGCTGCACCGGGAAATCATAAGCATAACGTTAAAGAGATTACAGGATTAGAAGAGACAACAACATTACTTGCTATTGTGCATGATGCTTTAAAGTCCTTACCGGGTGGGGCTGCTGCTCTTTCACAAGCCGCTTCTAGGATTAAAAAACCTACTAAGTAGGGGGCTACATGTTGGGAGTTTATAAGTGCACAGGAATAGTGTTGGGCAGATTCTGGCAGGTGAATACTTATTTCTAGCATCAATGCCTAGTTTAGAAGGTGCACTTTGTTACGAAAACTCGATTAACCCAGAGTCTTACTTCCCTGTCAATACGCTTACTGGTGATAATCGAGCGGCTCGAAAAGTTTGTAAGGGTTGTCCTGTACAAGAAGCGTGCCTGGATTACGCTTTAGAAAACCATATTAAGCATGGAATCTGGGGTGGATTTACAAGCCCAGAGCGTGAAAGAATTCGATGGAAAAGGAGGCACAGTGAAGGAGGTAGCGCCATCCGAATCGGACTTCTTTCGGAGGATAGGTGAAGAACTAAAGCGACAAGCCAAAGCACCCAATATCAATGGATATGTACCCCACCAGAAGCAGGTGGATTTTCACACTAGTACCTCTAAGACACGGCTCTATGTGGGAGGCAACCGATCTGGTAAATCTTTTGGTAACGTCGCTGAGTGCGTCTATTGGCTCACAAAGCGCCACCCTTATAGAGAAATCCCTGTTGGAGAATTTGAGCCAACTAGAGGGCGTATTAACACAGTTGACTTTGTTAACGGAGCCGACAAAATTCTACTTCCATTGTTCAAACAACTTATGCCACCTTCTTTTCTTATTGACGGATCGTGGGATAGAAGTTACCACCGTGCTTCCCGAATCCTTACTCTCTCCAATGGATCATTTATTGAATTTCTTTCATACGAGTCTGATTTGGATAAGTTCGCTGGTACTTCTCGGCACTTTGTTAGTTATGATGAGGAACCACCTGAAGTAATTTACACAGAGAATTTGGCTCGTCTAATCGACACAGGAGGCCATCAGTGGTTTTCTATGACCCCTGTCGAAGGAATGAGTTGGGTGTACGATGCAATCTATCTCAAAGGGAAAGCAGGCGATCCTGCTTATAGTGTTACTGAAATCTCCATGGAAGAGAATCCTTACCTTAATCAGAGTGAAGTCACATCTTTCCTCGAAGGACTCGACGACAACGAACGAGAAGCCCGAGGACATGGAAAATTCATCGAAATGGGAGGTCTTATATATAAGAAATTTGACCCTAAGCCCGGAGGACTCCACGTCATTGATAAAGACAACCTCAGATTCCCCTCTAATGTCCCAATCGGTATTTCCCTTGACCACGGTTACAATAACCCTACAGCCGTACTTTGGCACGCCTTACTACCCGAAGGACGAGTTATAACTTTTCACGAACACTACCTGTCGGGAGAAACGGTAAGTTATCATGCCAGAGCCATTCATGAATTCAATAGAGCACACAGGATTGTACCTACCATTCTTGTCGCAGACCCTTCAATTAAGAATACCGATCCCATTACAGGAACATCAATCCTCCAAGAGTACATTAAGTTTGGTGTACCTTTCATGCTTGCAAACAATGATGTTAAAGCAGGTATCGAGCGGGTCATCGGATATCTCAAACCTCGTACTGGCGGAGCGCCTATGTGGCAATGCACAAGAGATTGCAAGAATCTTATCCGAGAAATGGGAAGATACAAGTGGAAAACTTACACCAGTAAAAAACTCAACGCCAGATACAACAACTGGGAGGAGCCTCACAAATTAAATGACCACGCCTGCGACTCACTACGCTATTTCCTTATGTCACGACCCAACTTGGATGACGTCTTCTTTGACGCCAACAATCATGAAAACCCCTTGGTATTTTTTGACGGTATGCCTAAAGTCTATGGTGGAGACTTCACAGTCCGAGAGTTAAGGGCTGATGAAGCCAGACACTACCAGAATTCTGAGTACGTTCAGAATGCATCAGACGATATGATGGGTGGTTTGTGGTAATGGACTTTCGTGATTTCATTTTAATTGCTATTCTCATTATGGTTATTGTTTTAACCGTAGTGGCTTTTACGTGACTTGACTGATTTAATTTTTTGTGTTAGTATTAACTAACGATGGGTGTATATCTATGATTCGTTTTAATTCAGCCGGCCGAGTGCAGGCAATCGAAGGAATGTATTTGGTGCATCCCGGAACTTGCTTGTTATGCGGTAAGGTTCCTGATAACGGTCAAGAGTATTTCGCTAGTCTTGGAGTAGAGTTAGAGTATTTCGGAGCGTGCTATTTATGTCAGGCTTGCTGTGCTGAAATTGCAGACTTTGTAGGGTTTGTCTCATCTGATAAGGCAGATGAACTTCAGATCGCTAATAATAACCTCTATGAGGCTAACAAGAAATTACATAGGTCATTGTTAACCGCTAAGGGGTTAGTAGATGCCAGAATTGATTCTGCTAGCGACGATCTGCCTGACGAGCATGGCTCTCCTAGTATTCCTCTTTTTGAAACTGAACCAGACACAGATTTCATTGATCGTATCCTTAACCGAGACTAACCAGAGTTTGCTTAATCAGGTACGCGCAAGAGACATCGGCGCCCTGTCGGGTCTTCAAAGTGCTACATTGAGAGATATACCTAACGATGAGTATATGTCTACAGATGATAGAGAACTTTTGGCTTGGCAACAGTCTATGGCTGCTAATCATGAACTCGGTGAAGTTGAGTTTGATGAGGAAGATTTGATGTATCTTAGGAGTGGCTTATGAGCGTTGATACTGCTCAAGGTATAACTCCTGATTTATTACAAGCAATTATGCGGCAGAAAGAAGATAAGGCTCTTATTGCTTGGGTTGAGGATCAGTTTAAAAAGTGTAAGCAAGCACGGATTGAAACTGAAAATCAATGGTATATGAATCTTGCTTTTTATTTTGGTAATCAGTATATTAAAAAGATAGGGCTGACTAATCTTACTGGTTCGGCCCAATTTTTGACTCCTAAAGCCCCACCATGGCGGGTTAGACTTGTGGTCAATCGGGTCAGGCCGATTGTTCGTACTGAGATTGCGAAACTAACAGCACAGCGTCCTACTGCTTATGTAGTGCCTGCATCCGGTGAGGAACAGGACAAGGCTGCCGCTCGCGCCGCTGAACAGATTTGGAACAGTGCTTATCGTGACCTTGGTATTCACAAGTTGATGCGTCGTACGCTATGGTGGGGCACTATTTGTGGTAATGCATTTTTAAAGGAGTATTGGGATCAAGGCGCAGAAGAGGGTTTAGGGGCTGTCAAACTAGAAGTTGTCAGCCCCTTTCATTTGTTTATCCCTGATTTAACTGTTGAAGAAATTGAAGAGCAGCCTTTTATCATTCACTCAACTGTAAAGAATATTGATTATGTGAGGCGTACATACGGTACAAGTGTGCAGCCGAATGCTACTGCACAAGAAGAAATTATTAATATTAGTTATCTTAATATTAATACAGAAAGTAATACACAGAAAAAAGATTCAGTTATTTGTCATGAGGTTTGGATTAAACCTGGTGGCCATAAATTATTTCCTAAAGGTGGACTTCTGACAGTTATTGGTGGTCAGATGGTGCAGAGGATGGATAATTATCCATATCCTCATGGTGAATACCCATTTGCTAAATTTGACCATGTTCAGACGGGAAAGTTCTATAGTGACTCTGTCGTTACTGATCTTGTCCCTCTTCAACGGGAATTGAACCGCACGCGCTCGCAAATTATTGAGGCCAAAAACCTAATGGCTAAGCCTCAACTTATCGCCGCAAAGGGTTCGGTCAATCCACGGAAGATTACTTCTGAACCCGGTCAGGTTATTGAGTACACACCGGGATTAGCACCCCCAACGCCACTGCCAATTCAGTCACTCCCTTCTTATGTACTTCAAGAAGTTGATCGTCTTGTGCAGGATATGGACGACGTTTCGGGTCAGCACGAGATTTCTCGTGGGCAGAACCCTTCACAGGTGACTGCTTATTCGGCTCTGTCGTACTTACAGGAGCAAGATGAGTCAAAACTCGCTGCATCTGTATCTTCAGTTGAGGAATTCATTGAGAAAGTTGCGCGTCTTTACCTTAAATATGTTGTATATTTTTGGGATTTGCCCAGAACTGTACGTATCGTAGGTAGAGATAAAATGGTGGACGCTGCTGCTTGGAAGGGTAGCGACCTACGAGGCAATACGGATATCCGTGTCGAAGCCGGTTCCGCGATCCCATTAGGTAAGCAGCAGAAGCAGAGTTTCTTGCTTGATCTGTTTAAACTTGGGGCTATTGCTCCTGAAATGTTGTTTGAGTTACTTGAAATGAATGATGTTCAAGATGCTCAGCAGGACTTCTTGGTAGATAAGCAACAGGCTATGCGTGAGAATATTATGATTTCTGAACTTGGCGATCAGATGCCACCAGAAATTATGCAGCCTAGTGTTGATCCTAATACTGGAGCACCCATTCCTCCACAGATTCCACAGATTTTCTTGCCTAACTCATTCGATAACCACGAAGCACATATTCAATACCACAATAACTTCCGTAAATCTCAGGAGTTCGATAGGGCTTCTGACATGGTGAAGCAGTTATTTGAGCATCATGTTATGCTTCATCAGTACGCGCTAATGGGTGGTGTTACGCCTAATACATTAGCGTCGGGTGGACAGGCTGGTCCCCCTATTGGTGGTCCTGAGCAACAAGCAGCACCTCCGGGTGCAGCACCACCAGAAGAAGAAGCGCCGCCCCCTCCGGGTGGGCAGACAGAAGCCCCATCTAACACACAACCGGGAGGTCAGGGGCAATGACATACGCACTTAACTCAATATTTGAAGTTCAGATTACTGATGCTAGGTTAGTCGGATCGCCTACTACTACTTTTAGTAGTAACTACAGGGATGAAAATACGATTGATGCTCTGCTTGTCACGGCTAACGCAGGACTCTATACGTCTGCTATGCTTGCTACTATGACGCAGAATGATAAAGTTTATGCAAATCGTATGTATAATGATCCCGCTAGTTTTGGCACTCCGGGTACTACTAGTGGAATGAGTTGATTATGGCTGATGAGGTTAAAACTATGAGTGACAACATTGTTGATCAGTATAACCGTGAGGCAGTTCAGAAGGGTCTTGAACTTAAAGACCAGCGTGCGAAGGAAGATGCTCTTATTGCATTAGCAGATGAGTATCTTGCTTCACAGGCACCACCCCCGCCAGAGCCAGAGCCAGAGGCAACTAAAACAGTGAAGCAGCCGGAGAAGAAGCCGGACCTTCATCATAAGTAGATAGGAAAACTAGGTGGCAGATGACACCGAAGTGGAAGGTCAGCAGATTTCGATCGAAGACCTAGCCGCTCAGATGTTGGGTTTGACTGAAAACAATGAAAGTGACGAAGAGGAAAAGGAAGAGGAAGAGACTTATAGGCCACAGGTCGGACATCCGGCATGGCGACAAATCCTTGATACTATTCCTAAAGAATATCACGAACAAATCATTCCAACCTTACAGGATTGGGATAGAGGTGTTAGTCGTCGCTTTCAGCGTATTCATGATGAATATGCCCCTTATAAAGAGTTAGGTGAAATTGAGCCGGATTCTATTAAAGAGGCATTAAACGTCTACAATGCCTTAACAAGTAATCCGGCTGAAACATGGGAAGCGATTGGGAGGGTCTACGGACTTAGCCCGCGGCAAGTTTCTCAGGCAGCCTCACAAGATGAGGATTTTGATTTGGAAGATTTACCTGCGCCTATTCGGGAGCGGTTAAACCGTTTAGACGAACATGACCGAACCCTAATGCAGTTGTCACAGCAGATTCAGCAGCAAAATGCTATTTCGCAAACACAGGCTGAGGATGAAGCATTAGATCAGTATTTAGAAGAACTCCGGGAAGAATATGGGGAGTTCGATGAGGATTATGTTGTTGGTCTTATAGCATCAGGTATGGATGGGGAAGATGCGGTAGAACGCTTCCAGGCCCTACTCTATAATATTGCTGATAATATTTCTTTTGAAAAAGACGACAAACAGAATTATCCTCAGGTTATGTCCGGTGGCGGTGGAGTTCCTGATTATGGACAGGTAGATACTTCTAAGATGTCCAATCAAGATACGCAGGCTCTAATCGCGGAGATTTTGCGTCTTAGCCACGATCAATAGGAGGAACCTACTGTGGCTAGTCAGGCGACACTCACTGTTGTTAATGCTTTAACCAAGGAGATTTATCAGGGTAAGATTCGAGAGCAGTTACAGGATGAAGTTATTGGTCTTAAGCGGTTGACTCGTTCTTCTGCTGGGGTGTCGTCTGAGGTTGGTGGTAAGTACGTTACCTTCCCAATCCGGGTGTCACGTAACTCTGGTATTGGTTATCGTCAGGAAGATGAAGTTCTTCAGGATGCCGGTACGCAGGGTTATGCGCGAGTTAACATTGGCCTTAAGTATGGCTATGGTCGTGTTAAACTTACGGGTCAGGTTATGGAGTTAGCGGAGACGAATTACCAGTCTTTCGCTTCTACTCTTGATCGTGAGATGTCGGGTCTTAAGAACGACATTGCTAAGGATTCTGCTCGTATCTTCTACGGCGATGGTTCTGGCGCATGGGCTACCATTGGTGTTGTTGGTACTGCTGGTGCATCTGCAACTTATGGTGTGAATAACCCACAGTACTTCTTTGGGCAGATTGGTGCTGTCGTTGATATCGTGGCTCCGGCTTCTAACGCTGCTGTTGCCGGTGCAAATGGTCCGGCTTATGTCGAACCTAATACGACTAACCCTGCTCTTCTTAATGCCCCGCTTTATGCAGCACCGCCTACGGTTGTTAACACGGTTCCTTTGGTTGTTACGGGTGTCGATGTTGCGGCTAAAACCGTGACTCTTTCGGGTGTCGGTGGTAACGCGCCTGCGGGCACGATTGGTAACGTTATTACCCGTCGTGGTAACTATGGTCGTGAGCCTTACGGTCTTGGTGCTCTTGTTGGCCAGCAGACGATTTTCAATGTGGATACCGCTGTGTATCCTGTGTGGAAGTCTGTGCTTAACGCTAACGGCGGTACCGCTCGCCCCCTGTCGGAGGGCTTGATGATTAAGATGACGGATGACGTTCGTGTTATGGGCGGTGTTACGTCTCTTATTCTTACGTCTCTCGGTGTCCGTAGGGCTTACTTCAACCTGCTTACTCAGCAGCGTCGCTACACGAACACTAAGGAGTTCGGTGGTGGTATGACTGGGCTTGCGTTCAATAATGGACGTGAAATCCCTGTCGTTGAGGATGTTGATGCGCCTCCTGGAATTATGCACTTCCTTCAGGAGTCTGACTTCACTGTGTATCGGGACAAGGATTGGTCTTGGCTTGATACTGATGGCGGTATTTGGAAGTGGGTCCAGAATAAGGATGCTTTCGAGGCTGTCAACAAGCAGTACTGGCAGATTGGTATTGAGCGCCGTAACTCACAGGGTAAGTTGTCTGATATCTCAGAGGCATAATTAATAGGAGAGGGGGGCTTGGCGCCCATAGATTATGCCCCCCTCTCCTCCCCTGTCGGGAGGTTTTATGGCTACGATTGCAGACCTTGAAAGGCAGTTTTATTTAGCGACTGTGACGACACCAGACGCTACTACTTCTATTTCAGACTTAGAGCGTAGGTATTATGTTCAGGTGCTTGGCCTTACTGAGCCGGTTGCTAGGTCCATTTCGGACTTGAAGCAAGATAAACTGGATTAGGAGTAGGTGTGGCTACGCTGACGTACATCACCGTAACCGGCACTTACTTACGTCCGGACGGCATTACACCTAAAATTGGATATGTTGAATTTCGTCCGACTGTACCACTATCTGTTAGTGGTACAGGCGTTATTGTTTCTGAACCTCTTCGGGCACAATTAGATATAAATGGACATTTTGAAATTGAATTACTTTCAACTGGTGCTATTGATAATCCTGACTTATCTCCGACAGGGTGGCTTTGGTTTGTAGATGAAAAGATTCAGAATGGTAATATATGGTATTTAGGTTGTGACTCTAGTGGTCCTGACCCATTTGATATTAGTTATGGTTTTTACCCTCCGGGTGCTGCTGTCAGTCCTCCTGCTGTTATAGAGCCTGGTCCTGCTGGTATTAAGGGTGATAAAGGCGATAGAGGGTCGTTATGGTATGCAGGAGATATTGATCCGGTAGATGGTTCTTATAGACCGCAAGATATGTATTTGAATGCTGTAAATGGTGATGTATGGTGGTATGCAGGCACAGGTGTAGAAGATGAGTATCCTTATGGATTCTACCCTTATGGCTCTGGTCCTTATGGAGGAAGTTAATGGCTGTTCAGTTGCCGACTCCCGGTGAGGAGCCGTGGGGTGAAGAACTAAATGCTGCGATCAATAGTATTGACAGTAGGTTAGTTGTTGTAGAATCGGGTGTTGGAGGAGGGGGAGTTACTGACCATGGAATGCTTAGTGGATTAGCAGATAATGACCATCCTCAGTATCAAGTAGTTTCACAAAAAGGTATCGCTAGTGGTTATGCTTCTTTAGGTACTGATGGAAAGGTTCCTACAGGACAGTTACCAACTTCTAGTTCTGGGGGAACACTTCCTGCTGATTTATCTGGATCGTGGTATGCGGGCAGATATTGGTATTCTTTAGGAACGTCAATTACAATTGATGGTTCTTATACTAATAAACTTCGTGATGCTTCTGGTATGGTTTTATTTAACAAAGGTGCAAGTGGTGGCACACTTTCTACAGCATCAAATGGTACTATATGGAATGCATTAGTAAATCAAGTTGGTACCGATGCAGAAGTTATTACAATTGAAACTATTAATGATTTTAGATTAAATGTACCTCTAGGAACTATAGGTGATGTTGCAGACCCATCTGTTTCTTACTATGGTGCATTAAGTGCTGCATGTGAGTGGACTTTATTTAATAGACCTGCTGCTCGTTTGTTTTTTCTTACAGCATATGGTGATGCCTATACTGGTGGTTATCCTAATGGTGCAACTCCAAATGCAAATGGTGATTGGTATTTTGACTTTAATGATGCAATGCATAAAGTTGGAAGTGTATACGGTGTTCCTGTTTTAAAGGTAGGTGAAGAATCTGGAATTAATTATTATACTTGTCAGTTTTTTACTACTGACATGATTCATATGAATGCAAATGGTGGAACTCGTTATACAGAATATGTTTGGGCTAAAATGCGTTCTATGGGTTGGATGACTTCTCGTCCAACTGCTCCGGGTGCAGCATCTCCTGTTCCTGTTACTGGAGTGAGTATTGTGCAAGGTTCTGTTGTTGCTATTGCACCAACACAGACTATGCAATTATCTGCTTCAATTACTCCATCTAATGCATCCAATAAGGGTGTAACATGGTCTACTAGTGATGCTACTAAGGTTACAGTATCTTTGGATGGTTTAATTACTGGTGTAGCAACAGGTAGTGCTAATATTACAGTTACTACTGCTGATGGTGGATTTACTTCTGTTTGTAGTGTTACTTGTGCTAATGCTGCTGTATCTAGTGTAGCCATTGCTCCTAAGACGTTTACTTTATTACCCTTTGAGACTCAGCAGTTAACCCCTACAGTGTTGCCTTCAAATGCAACTAATAAAGCAGTGACATATGCTAGTAATGCTACAGGTGTTGCAACAGTTAATTCTTCTGGATTGGTAACGGCTGTCGCGAATGGTTCTGCTACTATTACTGTAACTACAGTGGATCAGGCTAAAACTGATACGGCTGTCGCTACTGTATCCTCTACTGTTCCTGTTACAGGTGTTGATCTTGTTCCTGCTTCGATAAGTGTTGTTTTAGGTGGAACTAGTCAGTTAACTGCTACTGTTCTTCCTGCAAATGCAACCAACAAGACTGTTACTTATGCTAGTGATAATACTGGAGTAGCAACTGTTAATTCTTCTGGGTTAGTGACTCCTGTGGCTGCTGGATCAGCAATTATTACAGTTACTACTACAGATGGTAGTAAGACAGATACGACAGCAGTTACAGTAGCAGCAAGTGATTGGAATCTTCGTAAGGCTACTGCATATGTCTCATTAGGTGTTACTGGTTTGACTGTTGACGGTAATAATGATCCTACATGGAGTGGTACAACATGGGCTTACCCAGTTGTGTTCTTTAATGATATATTGGCTGGTGATAATGCTTGTGAGTTTGTTACAACTGGAAGTCCTGGACCAGGTGGATGGGTAGTTGTTGGTACAGATGGTGAGACATGTTTTGCTGCTATAGGTGACATTAATCCTGGTATTACACTAGAGGCTGTTCCTTCTGCTGCTGGTTTAGGTTCTACTTCTCCTGCTACTGGTCCAGATTATATTATTAACTCGCCAGCCGGACCATTAAGTAATGGTGTTAAATTCCGTATGGCCCGTGTTGGAGATATGTTCCATTGTTGGAAGTGGAGTGGAACAGTTTGGACTGAAATTACTCGTGTTGATCTTTCCGGTGCTAATCCTTCTGTTATTGCGTATAAAGGTCTTGGATTAATGATCGGAGGATCATACTCTAAGGTTCGTGATGTTTGGACTGGTACGTATCTTGCTGGGGCTCAGGTTCCATTAACAGGTATTTCAGTAGATCAACCTACATTAGGAATTACCGTAGGTGGTACTTCAGGTCTTAGTGTAACTTATAGTCCTGCTAATGCTACTAATAAATCAATGTCATGGTCTTCTAATACGCCTTCTGTGGCTACAGTGAATGCAGCAGGTACAGTTACTGGAGTATCTGTAGGAACTGCTACTATTACTGGAACATCAGTAGATGGTAATTTTACTGATACTTGCGTAGTTACTGTTACTAATCCTGCTTCTGAATGGGCACTCTCAGCACAGACTGTTTTCCGTGATAATAATTTAAATGGTGTAACTGCAACTGGTAGTGATCCTACTTATACTAGTGTAACTGCAGGAACTTATGGTGCATTATTAATTAATACGCCTGGACAAAATGCAATAGAGTTTACTATTGCAAATGGTGCTAACGGGCTTTGGCTTGTCCATGGTACTCATGCTACAGATGGTAATTTTGTAGGATTCGGAGACCTGACTGCAAGCGGTATAACTACTAATGGAGTGTTTACAGGTGGTGGTATTGGTTTAATTGGTATATCACCTGCTCAATCAACATCACCAGCATATGCTACCGGAAAGGTTTATCGCTTAGGGCGAAGCGGTACAAGAGTTAAATTAGTACGAGTTGATCCAGGACCAACACTTGTAACTATTTGGGATGGTGATTTGGCTACTAATTTCCCAAGTAATGCAGCATGGTATGCTAACCTTGATCTTGGTGTTATGCAGAACTCATCTTATAGTCTTGTGACTAACTGCAAGACTGGAAGTTGGACACCGGCATGACTTGGGCTAAAGTTGGAAATATTAAGGGTCCAAAGGGAGACACTGGTCCAGCGTCCACTGTTCCTGGACCTCCGGGTGTAGATGGTGTAGATGGTGTAGATGGTGTAGACGGTATAAATGGAATAGATGGTGCAGATTCTACTGTTCCTGGGCCAAAAGGCGATAAAGGTGACAAAGGCGATAAAGGTGACAAAGGTGACAAAGGTGACATAGGTGCAGACTCTACTGTTCCTGGACCTCAAGGACCGATAGGGCCTCAACAATTCTTTGCTGATCCTGCTGAACCAGCATTAGGTACTGTAGATTTAATTTGGGTAGATATTGATGATACATCATTAGAAGCCTATGGTCCCACGTTTTGGAAGAAGTGGTCTGGTACACAAGCACAATATGATGCTATTACACCTAAAGATAATAATACACTTTATGTGGTGATCTGATGGTACTTCTTAATACTGCAACTAAGGTGTACTCAGGAAGTACAGCAGCAAAGAAAGTATATTTAGGTTCTCAGCAAGTTTGGACTAGTGCTCCTGCTGTTACTGGTCCTACATCGTGGTTAAATATATCTTATACACCGGGATCAGATAGAAATGATTTTAATGGAGAAGTAGGTGTTAGATGGGGAATTGGTGTAACCAATATTTCATTTACTTGGATGGGTGCTCGTTGTCTTAAAACAGGTGATTCAGGTACACGTAAACTTAATCTTTATGAATGGTTTTCTAGTAGTAAAGTGGCTACAGCAACAATAGATTTTACAGGTAAAAATGCTGGTGAATATGCTTGGGTACAGGTTCCTCAGTATACTATGTTGGCTAATGGTTATTATGCTTTATTGATGGAAGTGTCTGTGGGAATGCAGGTTTGGGCTAATCCAGGGCCTACTGTTTTTAATTCATCTATTGTAAATATATATGATAGTTATAAAGATGGTACTGCTGGTGCACTATCAACTGGTTTGGTTAATTCACAGTTTATTGGTGTAGACGTTGGGTGGAACTAATGAGTGTAACTCCTGAGAATGCACCTGTAAGGCCTGCGTATATTCGTGATAAGGCTACTGGTTTATACTATAAACTTGCTGTTCAGGGTTTACCAGGTAGTGGTAGTGAGGGTGGAGTAAGCGATCATGGCTCACTTAGTGGGTTAGCAGATGATGATCATTCTCAATATTTAAATAATGCTCGCGGTGATGCACGTTATTCTTTAATTGCCCATACTCATACGGGTTATGCAGCAACACTACATACACACTTACAATCAGAATCGCATAACTCTCCTGATACCGATACTGCTACTACTGCATTACATCATACAATCGGTACTGGTGCTAATCAGGCTGCTGCCGGTAACCATACCCATGCTGGCTATGCAGCAACTTCACATACACATACGCAAGCGCAATCGCACAACTCCCCTGATACTGATGCTTCTCCGACAGCCCTTCATCACACTATTGGTACAGGCGCTAATCAGGCAGCGGCAGGGACACATACGCACACGGCTGCGGCTGTCGGGGCTGAACCTGCTGGCGCTGTGGCTACACACGCTGCTACTGCCGGACATGAACTACTTTCTACTACGACTCCTGCTGCATTAGGTACGGCGGCTGTCGGGGTCGGAAATACGACAGCCCGTGCCGACCATATACATGCTATGCCTACGGCTGTTAATGTTGGTGCTGAACCTGCTGGTGCTATTACCACACATGTTGGTGCTGCTAATCCACATACACAATATCTTTTAAAGTCTGGTGGAGCACTTACTGGTGCTGTTACTGCGGCTGCTGACCCTACAGCAGCATTAGGATTGGCTACTAAGCAGTATGTAGATTTAAATGATCGTTTTTTTGGTTCAGTTAAATTAACTACAGTTCCTAATAATTCAGTTACATATTTAATCGCTAATAACACAACTACTAGAGGCATTACTCATACTGGTGATGGTAATTATGTTGTTTCGAAAACTGGATTATATGTAGCCTCAGTAACAGGTTTATGGTCTACCAGCGTTTCAGGATTTATTCAATGGGAAAATACAGCAGGTTTAGTGTTTAAATTCTGGTTTACAGCAGCCAATGCTGTTAGTGCGGTTGCTTTCTATCAACTGTCTGCTGGTGATACTCTTGCTTGTTCTGTTCTTCAAACGTCTGGTTCTGCTGTTACTTTTAATTTATCAGGGTCTAATATCAACATTGTGAGAGTGAGTGAAGTGTGAGTTACTACAGTGGTTGGCAGTTAGCCAATGATCAGTACTTTATGAATCGAGTTGGATTCTGTGCTGAAGTAGAAACGTTAGGCTACGATTGGGGTATTGATAATCGTATGACTATTGCTGCTTCTCCTGGATTTGCTGAGGCGTACGAGTCTGCTCTTATTGCAGAAGTCTCTAATCCTGGTTTAGATCAAGCAGTCATTAGTGATGCTCAGATTCTAAGTGCCGTGCAAACACTGTCTGGAGTTTAATATGTACTCCGAGTCACTATTATGGTGGGTCGGGGGTACTGTTGTATTAGTCGGTATTCTTGGACTTATTGGTATGTTTGCATGGTGGGTGGACAGCACATATAAGCAGCGTAATAAGAAAAGGAATTCTAAAGATAATGATGAAGGTCGTTCGTCCTTGTGGCTAGTGTTTGAAGCGTTCAGTGCTATTCTTGTCGTAACCTCAATGCTAGTTGCTATTTATAGTAGTAGTGCATTACTGCGAGCAGTAGCAGGGGTGTCTTTGATAGTGTTGGTATCTGCGGCTACTGTATCAATAATGAATCGAATCGGAGATGAATAATGAGTGAGCCGCGTGGAATCGAAGAGCGTATCGAATGGTTCCAAACCCACAGTCCTAGCGGTTCTGGGATGTGTGCTCAACATACTTGGCATGCTCTTGGCGGCAATAACGGCAACCCTCCTGCATGGGGTGCTGAGGACGCTAACGCTTGCGTGGACAAGGTAAAGGCGTCCGGACGTTACTGGACCCCGCAGACGTGGGATGGACCCCCTCCTAGGGGGGCGTGGGTGGGTTGGAAGTATGGTAATAATGGACATGCTGCTCTGAGCAACGGTGATGGAAAGATTAGCACTACGGACCCTAGTGGTAATCAGGGTATGTGTGGAATTGAGCCATTGGATTATCCGAAGAAATGGGGTTTCGATGACTCTAATGGCGACTACACTGTGTGGACGGACCAATACAACGGCGTGCGCTTCCCTGTCGGAGTCGTGATGGAACCGGGCGAAGTATACCTAAGCAAGTTGGTTTATGCTACAGAAGATTCAGATAGTGTTAAGCGGCTACAGCAAGTGCTGAACGATCATCCTCTGTCGGGTGGAGAGCCTCTACCGATCACTGGGAATTATTATGATGAGACAGACGAAGAGGTACGTCTCTGTCAGCAGCAGCACGGTTTCGGTAACGATGCTGCCGGTCATTCTTCTGTCGGACCAAGCCAAGCAGAACATTTATTTGCTGGTACAGGGAATACTGTTATTGATGATATTTCTACTGATAGCGGTAGTCCTGGACCTACTCCTCCTAAACCCCCAGTCTCCGAAACTAAAACCTTCCCTTTGGGCATTGAGTATCATTATAGCAATAAGCCTGCTGGTACTTTTACTTTTTCAGGAAGTTATAAAAAGTTAGACGTAGCATCTTGGGGTCCGAAGAAAGATGGCTTGACTCTTGGTATGCTTTATGCTAATGTTGATGGTAGCGGAGAGTTTAGATCACGATTAATTAGAGAAGATTTTAATGGGTCTGGTGAAGACCCTACTGCTTATCAGACTCACTATCCTAAGTCTGGTGACAATTACCTGTTGACTCATGTGTGGTTTGAGTCTGGTGAAGCAAATCGTAAGTTGCATTATGAATTGTGTACTATGGATGGCGAGACTATGAATGTCGGTACTCGCTATGCTAAATTTGTTACGATTCCATGGGAAGTAGTTGTTGTGGTTACTGAGGCATTGGCGGTGTACTCAGCAGTTCGGACTCCTGTCGTGAAAGTCTTAAATTGGCTTAAGGCGTCCTAATGCCGTACAACATTGTTAAGCGTGGTGGCAATTATGCCATTGTGCGTAAGGAAGATGGTAAAACTGTAGGAACATCTAAATCAAAACTTCAGGCTGCTGCATCAGCCAGAATTAGAATGGCAGCCGCACATAGAAAGAAGAAGTAATGTTTGACGTTGATCTTCCGACAGCCCATGACGACGGACATTTCGTCTCTGCTAAGGTTAGTAGGGTGGTAGAGTTAATTCGTGAATACGATTCTCGGCTGGATGTCAAGTGGGTGCCGCCTGACCAGCGAGGCCCTACTGATCCGGCTTTTGCCATTACAGAAAGACTTGCTGATGGAAGAGAAGTTATCGCATTCTACGTTGACTCAGAAGAGTCTTTTGACGAGGACGTGCTTGCACGGGTGTATGCAGGTGACAATGCGAAAAACGACGTACAATCGAGAGTTGATGCACAGAATGAAGCAGCGAAACGAGTACAAGAAGCCAAACACAGGGAAGAACTAGAGCAGTACTATTCCCTCTTAGGCTCTATGATTACTAGTAAAAAGCATACATACAGGCATGATGGTAAGAAGTATATTCTTTAGGAGGCGTTATGCCTGATTGGAAAGCATTACAGCGTGCTGCTAGTACTAGAGGTAAAGAAATGCATACTAAACCTAAAGTTGCTATTCCTAAATCACGAAGTAGGGATGCTGTTAGACGTAGGGCTTTAAAAAATATAGAAGAAAGAGGAAGAAGTAATCCAGAGTACAATAAGCGTTTCTATAAAAATAAAGGTGATTTTGGACCTAGGAGAATTACTTCTAAAGAAATGGAGAAAGAGCCTAGAGGTATTTGGGAACATCTTTCAGAAAGTGGTAATGATAGATTTACACGACGAGAATTTAAAGCAGAAAAGGGAAGAGTTAGGTCACAATATTTGAATGAAGAAGCGAGAGCCAAACGTCGTAAGAAGCGTAGTAAGTAGGAGGGCGCTGTGAAACTTGGCGACATTATCAAGCGGGTGCAGCGTCAGTTTGGTGACGACGTTGAGGCTCAGATTACGGAAGAAGATATTGTTCGCTGGGTCAATGATGCCTGCTTAGAGATTGCTGTTACTAATGCAACAAATCAAGGTTATTTCCTTGGTACGACACCTGTAACAAATGGTGTCAAGGAATATGAACTCCCTGCTGATTTGCTTACGCTTCGTTCTATTAGATTAGAAAACTCTAAATTAATAGGAACAACGTATGAACAAATCACAGAAATAGATGAGTATTCAGATGCAACTACTGGTAAGCCTACGCATTATTATGTGTATGGTGGGAAAGTAGTTTTGTATCCTATACCTAGTCAAGATTATCCAACCTTGACTATTATGTATGTTAAAACTCCTGACCTTCTTTCTTTTGAAATGAAAAATATTGAGCCTGACGTTCCGGTTCAATATCATCCTCGTATTGTAGAGTATTGTATTGCTCAGGCTGCTGAATTAGATGATAATTTAGGTCATTATCAGCAGAAGATGGGTCAATTTCAACAAAACCTTATGGCACTTAAACAAAATAATGAACAGCCTGAGAGTGAGAGTTATTATGCTTCTGTTATTTATATAGAGGAATACTAATGCCTACTAAGACTCTTGGCCCATGGCCTGCTGGTTTGAACCTGTCTACTAACCGTAGCCAGTCAGTATATTTGGCTGATAGTGAACTTGGTGAGGCAAAAAATTTAATCTATTCTACAGAAGGTTTTCTTTTACCTAGGCCCGGCTGTAAGACATTACTTAGTAATGGTTTAGTTGATCTTTATGAGCATATGTCTGCTGGTGAGTTTAGTCTTATCGGTATGGTAGATACTGGTGTTTATGGGATTTGGACTATAGTTCAGGTAACAGTTGGTGTAGATACATATTTATATAAAATTAGGGATCAAGATAAAGAATTACTTGATGAAAATATTAGATTAATTGCTCATATCAATACAGGTGCTAAATTTACACATCTGATTGTTCATTCAGGATTTGTTACAGAATATACTGATATTGATCCTTCTGAGCCTACTAATGTTTATACTTACCCAGCAGATACTGGGGTTTTACTTTTTACAGATACAGATAATGAATCTTATATTACATCAATGAATTTAGATCAACCTATTACAATGATTGATCCTGCATTACAAATTCCTTCAAGTCATTATGGATTGATTGTTAAGGATAGGTTATTCTTATTCCATCATAATAAGAATAAAATGATTTGGGGACCGGCTGTTTATATTTTAGACTTTAGAACTAACCTTGTCTATTCACCTTTTGGTATTGATGCAATGGGCGTAGAGATTATTGAACCTACGACACCTGATGATACTATTAGATGTGTAGAATTTTACAATAATAATTTTTATATCTTTAAACGTGCCGCTACTTTTATGTTTACTTATCAATTATCTCCATATACAGATGGGTATATGCGTAAGATTAGTGCAGAACAAGGTGCATATGCTAGTACTATTTTCCGAGAAAATATCATTGTAATTAATAATAAGGGTGTTTTTAGTGTAGTAGGTACTGAGTTTGTTGATCTTCAACGGAAGATGAACTTCCGATTTGAAATTCCAATTGATCACCCTAATATTACTAATAGAGATATATTTATTACTAACTTCAATAATAATGTATTATTTGGTTTTAGAGATATAGTTACAGATCCTGCCTTTCCTAAATATTATTATTATAATATGGACGCTACAACAGGAGCCTGGAGTAACTGGTCTTATACATATGCGGATAATATTGCCGCTCCCGGTAGTGAATACTTTCTTATTCAAAATACTAATACTACTACACTTAAGATGTTGTTTGTAACTTGGAATAGAAGGCATGTAGTATTTATGCATTGGAAACCCCATCCTACTCTATATGATTATCATATGGATGGAGATATTGTTAGTACAACTAACAATCTTTTTTATTATCTTCCAAATGTAGAAATTAAAACTACAGCCAATGTTGGCGATAGCATTCTTAAATATAAAAAACTTTATAGATATTATGTTAGACTTTATCTATCAGAAATCCCTGTATCAGAAAATGAAGAGCCTTTATGGACACTTAGTTTAAATTATAATTCTTATAAATTTGATAGTGTTATGAATCCAATCTTTGGTCTTTATCCTACAAAACAACCTTTCCCTGATCCTAAATCTAATGTAATAGATACTGCTGTATATACTAGAACCTATCAAGTACGTATTCCTCAACAGAGAGTTAAAGAATTTGTATTTGAATTAAAACGTAGATTTAGTAAAATTAATGCAGATGATATAGTTATTAATCCTGATGGTGATAGGCCCCTTAAAACTGGATACTATTGGCAATTAGCAGGTATCTGGTTTGATTACCAGGATAAGGCAGGTATTTAATGAAGCCTTATTCAGTTAATAAGGTTTATAAAACAGGTTCCCCTGTCGCTCATAAGGGTGGTGCTCTCAACCCGACAGGGTATATTAATAGGGAGGTTAACAAGGGTTCTCTTATTAAACCTTCTAATAGGCGTTCGAGACTAGCCTCTAAAAGTCTTGAACGTGCTGCTCAAAGACGACAAGCCAATAAACAGCAGATTCTTATGTATAAGAAGAAAGGAGGGGTGCGATGACAGTTAAAATAGGTGGAAAAACTTATAAAGGTAAGTATAAAGGTCCGGATAAATTTAAAGGCGACGAGAAAAAATTAGCCGTTTACTATGCAGCAAAACGTAAGGCTGCTTCTGCTCCTAAAACTACTGCCAAACCTGCTACTACTGCATCTAAACCTACCACTACTGCTACTCCTCTTAAGCAAGTAACTGCTCCTACTGGCAGTGTTTCATCTAATAGTAGTGGAAATATTCAGTTACAGACAAATGCAGATATTGAGAATCAGGCTCTTGAGGCTAGTCAGACATTAAAAGATGAAGAAGAAAAAGCAACTCAACTTCAGCAACAAGGTCTTATAGCAGAAATGGCTAACAAATATAAAGCACGAAATTCTTTTGATACTCAACGTAGTAGATCAAATCAAATTATGGCAAGTCGTGGTATGCGAGGTTCCGCTGCCTTACAACAGAATGCTTTAGATAAGAGAGACTACGGGACAGCATTACAAGATATTGCTGCTGCTAGAGCCGCTTCAGATAAAGAAGCAGAAAATATTAAAACTACTGCAAAAAATTGGTGGGATACCAGACAAGGACAATTAAATCTCTCTCGACAGCAGTACACTAATGAGAGGTCTAAGAGTAGCCCTACTTCTGGTAGTACTCCTGTTAATAGTGGAGTAAAAGCAACTACTCCTTATAAAAAGTCCTAGCAGTTACGCAGCCAAACGAAAGGCAGGAAAAAAGTAATGTCTAGTGATTACACTAGGAATGATAGTGGTTGGAGGCCAAGCGCCGGTAAGAGTAGGGCACAGATTGAAAAAGAAAAAGCAGCAGAACTTGGACGTCGTAAGCGTGGGGGTCATGGAGCGTCTGCTCCTAGTGGACCATCAAGGGGTAGCGGTTACGGCACTGAATCTTCTAAGAGGCCTGAAGGCGGTAAGCGTAAACCAGATAAGCCAAAAAAGCCTAGGGGTCATGGTGCGTCTGCTCCTTATGGTCCTATTAGGCCCGGTGGTTATGGTACTGAGAAGTCTAAGAAGCCTGGTGGTGGACATCAGGATGCTGCTGGACGTAGGCTTTCTGGTGGTGGAACTTTTGGCGGTGGTAGGACTTCTGGTGGTGGGACTTTTGGTCATAAGTCTCCTAAAGGTTTACAGTGGAGGTCAGAGCATAATCCTTGGGGTTCTTATACTCCTTATGATAATGAAAAAGATTCAAAAGGCGGTACTGATTGGTCACGACGTCCTACTAGTGCAAATAAAAGGGATAAGACTAAAACCTATATTTACAGCGCTGGGTCAGGGGCTTCTTGGGGAAAGATTGCTAAGGAGTCAGGCGTTTCTGTCGCTGACTTAAAGAAGGCTAACCCTTGGCAGATGAGAAGGCGCAATGGGGTTATTTACCGTAACTCTAAGATTCGTATTCCTGGTACTAACTAGGAGTAGATATGGTTGTAATTAATGGAAAGACGTATAAGGGGAAATATAAAGGCCCCGATAAATATAAAGGCAAACCCCCTCCTGCTAAGACTGATAAATATTTAACTGAAGCAACTCAATTAGGTACGTCTAAATACTCTCCTGTGTTTGCTCAAATTGCTGCTAATGAGGCAAGCAATAAGGGTGCTTATAGTACAGGTTCATCTCAGCGTATTAATGCACTCAATGCTGAGTTAGGCAGTATGGAGGCTGCCAACGCTACTACACAGAAAAAACTAGGAGATTTAGGTACTGAGTCTGGTACTATGTACCAGCAGGCATTAGCCAAAAGTCAATCTGATTTCCAAAATCAACAGTATAAAACGAATATTACTAATACTAACCTGATGTCTTCTCTCCAGTCGGAAATGGCCGCACGCGGACTCACAGGCACGACAGCCGGTCAGCAACGACTAGCGACTAATGCTGCATTTGGAAATAATCTTGCAGGTGCAGTTAATGAAATTAATCAAGGAGCATTAATGAGACAAGGTACTAATGCTCAGGACACCTTTGGTCAAATGAAGGGGTCTGGACAAATGTTGCATCAGACTAGTACTTCTGGTGCTAGAGGCGAAGCACGCTCTGCATTAGATCAGTTATATAATACATATCTTGAAAAAGAATTAGAGATGCAGGGACAGAAGACAGTTACGGAAAAAGAGAAGAGTGATTACATCCTTCAAACTAGGATGACTCTTAAGGAGCAGGCTGCACAGGCTGCTGCGGCTAAGGCACAGGCTGCCGCTCAATCTGCTGCTGCGGCTGGTAATCTCAATTATAAATATGAGGCACTTAAGGTCGGCACGCAGTATAAGTATGACGCACTCGCATCTAAGACAGCGCAGAATGATATCGCTAACCAACTTAAGGAACGTGGCTTTAGCCACAAACAGGCTATGGACATCGCTAATCTGTCGGTTAAGAAGGGTGCTCTCGATCTTAACTGGGAGAAGTTCAAGTCTGGTGGTGGTACGAAGTCTGGTATGAGTAATGAGCGGGTTGCAGAGATTATCGCTTCGTTAGGGAGTTAGTAATGCCGGGTGCGTATGGGACATCAAGTGGCGGGCAATACCGGCCTCCTAAAGGTAATACAAGTCTTTCTCCTTATATAGCAAAACCTGTTAAATCTGTTAAATCTGAATACTACGCTAAACCTACGGCTATGACTGATCTGCCTGGATGGGCTAAAGAAATACGGGCAGGCGCTAATTTCATGCCTATGAAGGTTAAGCCTATGTCTTACAACTATATGGCTATTGCTGAAGGTCCAAACCGCGCTGTGCCTTATAGTGCTCCGACAGCCACGCAAACTACCATTGGTAGCGCGTACTTCAAACCTACAGATGATGTGGCTGGTGGGATTAAGAAAGAGCATAATCTATGGCAGGACATTAAGAATCTGGGTGGAAATATTGTCCATAAGGGCGGCTCCTTACTCATGGGCGCTCTGGATGTTATCTCACGTCCAGGATATATGGTACGGAATTTATACAAGTCTAACTTAGAGAATTATTATTCTCAAGATGGAGATATTAATGGTTGGGAAGCCTTATTAGGCGTTATTGATACTATCACTCCTGTCGGGATTGTTAAAGATTTAGCGACAGGGCATATGGATGAAAGGCTTAAGGCAGGCTGGGAGGGGCTGTCGGGTCAAAAAAAGACTTCGATGAAAGATATACTCAATTTTACGAATCCTGAGTTTACAGAAAAACATAAGACAGCGACTAATATTTTATCGGTTATAGGTGACATTGCTACTGATCCTATTACTTGGGTTACTATGGGTGCAAATCCTGGTAGTATTGCTAGGTTAGGTGGAGCAGGCGCTAAGTTAGCCATGGGTGATAAGATGGCTGCTGCTCGTCTATGGGAAGAAACTATCTTTACTAAGACAGGGCGTGCAGCAGGTTTAAATGTAGTTAAGAGTGATATTAGGAATAGGGAGGCACGTCGTCTTGCGCGTAAAGGGCGAGGCGTAGATAAGCAGTTAACTAAGGCAGAACAAGGTAAGAAAACTAAGTTAGATGCAGATGCACTTAGGGCTAAGAAAGTAGAGATTACACAGAGCATTAAAGATAAAATGGATGAAGATTTACAAGGTGCTGCATTAGCGGCAAAGATTTTTAAGAAGAGTCTGCCTACTTTAGGTTTGACTACGCTTAGTAGGTTTAATACTGGAGCAGGAGCCTCGACAGCACTCAAAGGTGAGGAAGCCCTTAAAGTTCTTAGTAATAATTTTCATGCAGGAGTTGCTAATAATCTTGAAGGTACAGATCGTTGGAAGGCTTTTTATGTAGCCAATCAAGGTAGAGATTTTAGATATACGACAGAAACAGGTCATGTAAAAACAGTTAAATTATCTGAGGCTAAAAACCTTAAAGATTTTATTAGGATGGTTTCAGAAGAAGCAAGTCCTATTGCTCGATATGCAGAATCAGGTGCTAAGGCTGCACGGAGTCGTAAAGGACGTAATGTTGCTGTTAGTGCCCGTGGACATACTTTCTTAAATCAGTTCAAGACGCATGTTGAAGATAATATGCTTATTGCTTTAAGTGATGATGCTACTCAAAAAGCATTTGATTCACATAGGGGTCTTTTAAACTTTATTGATAGTACACCTGCGGCTACAGATGATATGAAAGGTACTGATAAATTAATTAGAGTTAGTCAAGAAGATTTACTTGATGATGCAGTTGATACCTCATTTGATGCACTTGAAAGAGCGGCTAAGGGAGCGCGAGAGGCTTCCGGAAAAACAAACTTTAAAAAAGATAAAGCACATATTATGGTTGAAGGTATAGATGGTAAGTATCGTAAGGTAAGTATTAAGGCTGCCCGCGCGGCTGCTGAAACTGATAGTATTATTAGAAAAGCACGAATCGAACGTAGAGTTACTTTAGCACAACGTACTAAAGAGCAGTTGGCTACTGATAGAATTTCTGGAGTTTCTGATAACGTTGCTGTTGCTCGCGCTAATTTCTTAAAGGCTGCGGAGGCTGTTCGTGTAGCACGGGAAACTGGTGCTGATAATTATGAGGCATTGGCTAAGGCTAGAGAGGCTCTTGGTACAGCATTAGCAGATGTATCAAAGGCTACTAAGGGAGCATGGGAAAGTAAAGTTCCTGAAGAAGCCAAAAAAGTTTATAATAGTATGCGTGAAGTTCTTTACGATTCAGGAAACTTTACGACTGCTGAGCGCACTAAATACATGGCTATTCTTAAAGATACTAGTATGCCAATGGAAGAGCGTATTGCACTTATCCTTAGAGATAAGGATATGTCTAACAGTGAAGCACAGGAACTTTTAGGGGATGCCTTTAAAATTCATATCGACGAGGATGGTGTTATTCATGTTACTCGCGGTGGCGATCTTAGTCATATCCCTGAAATTATTAAGGCTGTTATTCGTGATCGGTTTGCCCAGCGCATTGCTGGCGGACAGTCTGGTGTTAAATTAGAAGATAACCCCTTAGAAAATATCTTCCGAGTTGTGGCTGATGGTAAAAACCCTGATGCACCAGCCTATCTTCGTGATGTTAATGGCGAATTAGGCATGATGATTTTAGATGGTTATCGTGCGGCTGCTGAATATGCAATGAAGAATGATTTATGGTCTGATCCTGAAATTCTTTTTGCTACAATCCATAACTCGATGAGTGAATTCACTAACCTACTGTCAGCAGACATGAAGGCTCAGGTTGGACAATTTTTATACAACACGACAGGGCTGCGACTTCCTGACGAGTTCGTACCTAAGTTTACAGATATTATTGACTTATTAAGTAATAAAAAGATGGTGTGGAGAAATGCTGATGGTAAACCTGGTAATCAGGAGATACCATGGCAAGAATTCGGTATGCAGATGCAGCGTTGGTTAATTGGTAGTTCAAGTGAGAAAGGTTTATTCAAAGGTATTTTTGATGTAAGAACACTACCAGGCGCTAAAACTGGTCACGATATGGTAGACCTTTTAAATCAAATTACTTTTAAAGCACTTCATGTCGATATTGATGTTCCTGGAACTACTCCTGAACATATTAATGCTATTAATAGTATTACGGAAAGTATTAGGTATCTTGAAGGTTTAGTTGCTCCTGCTCCGGTCAATGGTGTGACTGGTTCTGTTAATCGCTACAGCATGACTGATTTTATGATGCATGCTAGGGAAATCATAGCAGCACATAAAAAGCCTACCACTCTTCCTGGTGGTAAAGCAGGCGCAGGTCGGCTGTCGGCTCTTGATTCTTTTACATACGCAGATGAGAGAACTGTAGCAGCGCTAGAGAAATTAGATCAACTTAGAGTACTTAGTGCTCAAAAGAATGACCCTATACTTGCTGAATTAGCACAACGACAGTTGTCAGCACTATTTATTAAGCATGGTGGTATTGATATTGTTAAAAGTGTTACTATGCCTCCTAGCGGTAATTTGGCTGATCTTGATTTTGGTAAGCCCTTCAGTACACTAGGTGCACATGCGCGTATGAAAGAAGGAATGACTAATCGAACTGGCTTTGGTACTAAGCGTCATGCTGACTTAATGGAATCAATGTGGGGACAACAGACTCTTGTACATGAATGGCAGAAGGCTTTCCAGAATCAAATCTTGGATGAGGTCTTTGTAAAAGGTCGCACTATTCAGCAAGCAGGACGCAGACTTCAAGAGAATATTGATGCTGCCTTTGGTCCTTATGAGAACATTAAGAAGCGAATCTATCCTACTAAAGGAGCCATCAATAAGGACTTGGCATTGGAAGGTAATGTTAGGCCCCCTGTCGGAGAGCCTGATATTGGCGCAAAAGCCGCAGCACCTCATGTAGAAGCCCTTATAGGTGTTAGGAAGGCTCAAGAGGATTTAGAGACAGCCCGAGCCAATCTTACTACTGCTGTTGATAAGGTAAAGAATGCTGGACCGATTGATGATCCTACATTATTAGCCAATTTAAAGAAGGCTCAAACAGAATATGAAGAGGCTAAATTAGCAGAGAGTTCTAAGGCTGCTGCAACTGGTGAAGAAGGTAGTGTTGCTACAGGTCCGACAGAAGACCCTACAGATGTTGCTAATGTAGGTGTTGGACCACTTAATTTTACTGATGAAGAGAAGGAAGTAATCCGTAAGTATATCAGTTCAAGTTATGCGGGCGCTTCCCCACAGAAGGTTGCGAAGCAACTTCATGCGCTTAGCATGGCTATTTCATCTGATGTATGGGCAGCACAAGCAGAACTTAATACAGCCCTTCAAGACTTTAGTATTAAATATGGTGCTAGTGTAAAATTTATGGGTATCCCATTCATGCCTATGGTTAACCCAATGAACGCTACTCATACTATTGCTGGTGTAATGCGTCTGGCTGAAGAAACTTCAAAGGCTACTAGATTCTTCGGTACTCTTTATGGTCCAGAGGCTAAGACTAGTTGGGGCGTACAGGCTCATAAATATCTGACTAAGCGTAGCCATGTTAATGAAGGTACGCTTGATCAACTCAGTACGTCAGTTATTAACTATGCTAGCATGACTAGGCAAAGAGTCTTTGCAGAGTTAGACGATCTATATAAGATTGCAGTTGAACAGACTGAATATTTAATTCCTCAAATTAATGCTATGAGCAGAAAAGATAAGTTTGCGTATATTAGGACACAGATTTTTACTCCTTCACAAGCAGGCGTACCTGACGCGCTTGAGCAATTTAAATTAGCAGATGGTTCTAATCCAGTTCGAGAAATTGTTGCTAATATGGATACAAACGCTACCCGTGCGTTTGTTAGGTCAGCAGATGCAGGAACTAGAAAAGAGGAAATCTTAAAGTTTAATAGATATATGGATAAAGAGTATAGACTTGATGATATTATAGATATCAATATTATTGAGACTGCTATGAAGCCCGGAGGCGCTTTAAGTGATCCTACTCTTGTACCTTATACAAGAGAATGGTTCCAAAAGGTAGGACAACTTCCTGGTTCTGAAAAGTTTTCTACTAAGGAACTTTTAAAGATTAATCTTGGGGCTCTTCAAACTGCTTTACATGATGCTAAAATCAAGATGTATGCAGGAGATAAACTACATAATGGTGTATTTGCACAGTTTTCATTTAAACGAAGTCCTACCGAAGTTGCAATGTATAATACTAAAGTTGTTCCTCAGATGTTAGATGTCAATGGAAAGCAATTACGTGGTAGATTAGTTAGTGTTGATGATCTTCAAAGACTTGGTATTCCTGACAAGAATATCCCAGCAGCATTTAAAAAAGGTGGCTACTATATAGAAGAAGAGTTTGTTTCAGATATCAAAGTTTTGTTTGATTTTATGGATAACAAGCATAATCTAAATACAAATATTGATATGCAGGCTATAGATAAGATTCTTTCTAAGTTCAAGGCTAGTGTTACTATTTATAAGGTTCCTACATACCCTGTACGTAACCTTATTGGTGATACTTTTATGTCAGCAATGGATGGATTGGTTGACCCAAGATATTATGGTGATGCTGCTGCTCTTATGCGTGATCACCATGAAGTTATGAAAGGTATTAATTTAGATGAACACGGTGAATTTATCAATCAATCATACTTGCAAAGAGAAATTGCTAGAGCAGCACACGATCCAGCAGTTGCCCCTGACGCACCTATTAACCCTACACCATTTAATCTTACACTTAAATTAATTGATGGTGATATTAAAATTAATGGCTCTCAGATTATGGATTCTTATTATCAATTAGGTTTAGGACAGAACCATACTTCTGGTGTTATTAATGAGTCTGTGGCTTCAGCACGACAAACACAGTGGGGTAAGAAGTTAGGTAAAGTCCATGATGGTTTAAGGGATTTGAATACAGTCCGTGAGGATTGGAGTAGGCTTTCTCATTTCCTTTATGCTATTGAGCGTGAAGCACCTTTAGGTGGAACATACGAAGACGTTATTCGTAGGGCTGGTAATAGGGTAATTAAGTATCATTTTGATTATAATGATATTTCTATTTTTGATAAAGCAACACTAGGTAGGGCTATCCCATTCTATAAGTGGGTTAAGAATATTGTTCCCTTTACTATTGCTAATTTAGTAACTAAACCTTGGGCTATTAAAGTTGAGTCGGGACTTAATAGTACTCTTAGTTATCTTATTGATGATGATAAAGGTGATACTCGTAAAGACTTCGTTGTTCCTGAATGGATTGAATTTGACTCGGCTGTCCCCATTGGATCATATAAAGATGAGAACGGCTATGAGTTTGGACAATGGGCTAGTATGTATCTTCCTATGTCAGATACTTTGAAGCGTACCCTTGGCCCTATTTTCCAACCAGCAGTGGACCCCATGGTAAAAAATAAACCACTTGCTATAGGTGGAGGCGCCATTACTGTTGGTATGAGCATGATTAATCCTTTATACAAAGGTGCTGTTCAGGCTGCGACAGGTGAAGAAATTTGGCCAACAGGTGGAGCACCTGAAAAGGGTAGTTGGTTCTCTACTATGGCTAGTGTTATTCCTGGTTACTCAAGTATTGATCCTTACATCAAATCTATTGAAAAATATGCAGGTGATAAGAATGCTGGGATACAAGGTAAGAATACTCTAGGAAGTTTACTGGAGGAGTTAGGTGCTATCAATGTACACAATAATTCAGAAAATGCACAGTTAGGTGAACTCAAGCGCAGAGAAGACTATTACCGTCCACAGTTGAATCAGCAAAAAGCAGAGTTAATGAATAAGATTGGAAAGAAGTATCCAGAAACGACAGCCGATGAACGTAAAATGATTGTCGATGAGTTTCTTAAGATGACACGCAGCGCTGATCCAGAAAGGTTGACAGCACGCTAATGGCTGACTATGCGGACTTCCTCCGACAGGTAGCATTACCGCAGAATGCTGCACGCCTTCAAGCCGGTGATGCGATTACTGAACAGTTAATACAATCTATTAAAAATAGGTCTGCCCCTGTCGTGTCAGGATCAAGTGGCGGGTCTAATAGAGGTGGTGGTGTTAGTGGTAGTTCGTCTTACAAAGGCCCTCTTAATTTACCCGCGATGGGTGGTAAGCGTCTTCCGACAGGGGCGCGTGTTAGTCAAGGCTGGGGTAAATCACGTATCTCATACGCTGCGGGTCGCCATACTGGAATGGATTTTGGCGGAGCCCATGGCTCTCGTATCAGTGCAGCCGCGTCTGGAGTTGTCACTAGGGCCGGAGGCGAAGGCGCTTATGGAAATGCTATCCACGTTCGCCATAAAGACGGCACGACAGCCTTATATGCTCATCTTTCTGGGATTAATGTCAAAGCAGGACAGCGAGTTAGCGCCGGACAAGCAATTGGTAGAATGGGAAGCACAGGACGTTCAACAGGTACACATCTTCATTTCGAAATAAGGAAGCAGGACCGTTACGGTGGAGACATTAATCCGCGATCGTGGTTCGCTACCCGCTAAATAGAAAAAGCCCCCTATCATTTCAATGAATGATAGGGGGCTTTTCTGGTGTTAGCGTAGTTCAACGCTAACATCCTTGTTCGTTATACGAACAATCTTAATCGGGTGATCCTTTTTGGGGACTGGCCGAGGTCGTCGAGTACTACGGGGTAGGGGCCTACGGGCTGTCTGAGTGCTCATACCCTCATTCTAGACCCAGACCCTTGAGAATGTCAAATACGTCCTGTGAGAGGGCTGGGACGGGCCTCTGGGGGGCCTCTGGGGGTGTCTCTGGGCTAACGGAAGGCAAACCATCAAGCAGTTCTAAAGCGTCAGGAGGAACTACTAACGGCTCAGCGTAGTTATAATTCCACTGCTTACCAGCATTAACGACCCACTCCCATTTAATTCCAATTTTTTCGAGGGCTGCGGCTCGGCATATATTAGAACAATAAGCAACCTGTCCATACGTATGAGCGAACACGCGGTTGCAGATAGTACAGTGTTTGCGATTGAAGTAAGATGCATCTTTGAAATAAGCAAGTGTAGCCTCCGCTTGTCGTGAGATTTCTTCTTCTGAATCATATATAGTACTGCTTGGTGGTGGTGGCTCAATACCTAGGATTGCTGCTAACTTTTCTGCATCACTTTGCTTGCTCATCCTTCATCCTTTGGATTGCTGGGATTGGTAATCCTAATACTTTATGGTTGTAATGTACTAAATGTGCATAGGCGTCTGTAGCGTGACTAAGATCGTGATCCTTCGGCACCTTAATTCCAGCCCATTTATATCCGATGGACTTAATTGCTGGCTCTTGGAAAACTACCTTCACCCCTAATTCAAAAGCCCGAAACTCGATTGCACCAATGATTCGGATAGTGTTCATTTCATTCCAGGAAAAGTTCACTCCCGGTCTGATCTTGAAGTTCTCTACAATAAAGAGACTAGGCTCGGTAGCAAGAAGGTGAACAAAAAATGCCTTCTTATCTACCGAGCCATAACCAATTAATGTACCATTGTCTTCACACATGGCATAACCAGTAGTATCACCCGGATCGAGTGCTAGTCTCATCCCCACTCCTTGCCTGACACCTTGAATGGAACCTTGAAGAAGTCAGTAGGAAGGCTCTCCATTTCATGCGTGATTAATTTGGAGTAATCTTCCAGCATGTCTTCACGGATTTCAAACACTAACTCATCATGGATCTGCAACAGCAGTATGCAGTTGTCGTCGCAAACATTCTTGTCAATGTTGACCAAGGCTCGCTTAACTACCTCTGCTGCTCCCCCCTGTAACAGGGCGTTCCATGCCTTATATGAATCGTCAGGGATCATATGACGCCGGCGCCCAGTCCAGTAGCGGATGTAGCCGCGCTGTCGTGCTTTTACTTCCGCTAACCGCTTTGCCTTCATAATTCCAGGAATAGTGTTGAGGAAGGTTAAGTAGTCAGGCTCAACTTCTTCTTGTGTCTTCCTGAGAATCTTGGCAGTCTTAGCCAGACCAGCGCCGTACATTACTCCGTAGGTAAAGGTCTTGGCTGTAAAACGATCTGTATTGATCCTTTGTGAGAGAGCCGTGAAGGGATCAGATTCTTCCTTGCTAAACTCTTCAATAAGCCATTGCTCGTTACCATATGCCGCTGCCAAACGAAGTTCCAATTGACTGTAGTCAAATCCAACCAATCGGAATCCGGATCGTGCCTTAAACGCAGTTCGAATTCTACCATTCCAAGCCTTGTCAGACTGACGAGGTATTTGCTGGAGGTTTGGCTCCGCACAACTGAGGCGACCAGTGGATGTGCCATGCTGCTTGTAGTTGCAATGAATTTTAGATTGGGAATCTGCCAAACGCTGGAATGGTGTATAAAAACTGGTAGCAGCCTTTTGCCATCCTCTGTAATCCAAGACAAGTTGTGCTCGATGGTCCCCAGTTTGCCCAAGGAGACGTTCATAATCCTCCATCACATTCTTTGTCATTGCTGGCTTACCACCAGGGGTTTCTGCCAGTATTGGTAACTTGAGTTCTTCGAATAAAAACTTCGACAGCGCTGTAGACTTACTAGCCTCGAAGCCCAACTCTTCTGTAATTTGATCCATTTCCATTTCTGCGATAGCAGCGTACTGGCGACAGAATTTTTGATCTACCTCGATGCCCCTTCTCTCCATCCTGAACAGTGCATCGTTCATAGCCAATTCCCATGACCATAGTTCATTTGCCTTCTCGCCAAACTTCTTCTGGAAGAGAGGCCAGACATGCTCCCATAATTCTAAGGTAACTTCGGCGTCTGCCTCAGCGTATGGTCCGATCAAATCAGGCGTAAGATTCTTCCAACCAAAGACCTTAGCAAACCGCGCTACCTCATCCTTAAGGTACTTGCCTCGCTTGATATAGGTTTTGCCACATGCATCCAGAGACTTCTCATAAGGACGATTCTCATTCAGCATATGGCATATAAGCATGGTATCGTAACCAGGCATAGGGCTAATAGGAAGTATCGTATTGAGGCTGTGAAGATCGAACTTACGATTATGGAATACAATAGACTTATCCAGAAGACATCCCATAAGGTCATCTAACACCAACCTATCAAGGTTCACCCCTGTCGGGTGTCGGAAGGGGAAGTACTGACTGTATACCTGTCCGTCAGCCCCACGGTAAGCCAACGACAGCCCCATGAGGTAGTCGTCACCTTCCTTAACACGTAACCCCGTTGTCTCCGTGTCAAGGGCTACAACAGTCGCATGCTGTAGCCCTGACAGGAAACCCTTAGTCCTTACGTCCATAGTTCTCAATAGCCTCAACGATACACTTACCAGAGCAAGCGAAAACCTTACCTCCGCTGCCACCAAACTCATGGTGCCAGAAGAAATCAATGTGGATTCCAAGAGCAGGGTCGCCACCCTTACGTTCGATTGATTCACTGCCACAGGCATCACAAACCCAGACAATAACAGTTTCTCTCATCTTCATTACTCTTCCTTAGATTCCATAAGGGTTAGTCTCTTCTTGAGACTTGCCAATTCTTGATTTACTAGTGATGATTGTGGCTACTTCATCCGCTGCAAGACGGGTGAAATGTAACCCTTCCGTGCGCTTGATGTACCAATCCTCTTCTTGCGGCGCGAGGCGCTTCTTAAGTTCTCGGACCTTAAGTACGTTAGTTTTAACAGGCCAGAGTGAGAGTATGGTTGTGGCGCGCGCAGTGATGTACTGCGATCCGTATACGTCAGCCAAACCGGATGGCTCTTTATTGTTTTCTGTTGCTTTACGGTTATGATGGATGAACCACGAAAAAACACCCATCTCTTTCCGAAAGGTGTCATTGAAATCCAAAAGAACTTTGGTGGATTCTTCGTCCGTGAGAGCCTTGTTTGTAGCCGATCCGAGTGAGTCGAAGATAATCCCATCAACTTTGAGTACATCTACAATCCTTTTCAACTTGTCTTGTTCTGGTTTAGTATTCAGATACATCGGCTCCCCTGTCGGGAGAACGTAGAAGTGCTCCGACAGAAGCGCCTGTAGTTCAGGTGTGTCGTACTTCTTATTCATCTGTGAAATGAATACCTTAAGGTCAACCGGACCCATTTCTGCACTGATAAAAAGTATACGTCGTGGTTTTCCGTCGTCCGATGAGTAGCCAAGAACATCTTTTCCTGTGGCGAGCCCGTATGCAAAGTTAAGGGCAACTTGAGTTTTGCCGACACCAGGTGGTCCCACAAGGAGCATGTTACCCCCTGACTGTAAAAGGCTCGGGAGAAGCCAGTCAACTTCGATGGCAAGGTTATTGAATGATACGACATCATATACGTCAATGGAGAATTCTTGTTCTTCCTCCAACTTAATCGGGTACTTAACTCGTACTCTTTCAATGATATCAAGTAGTCGTCGGTGACGATCTGTACGCTTAGTGTACTTGTGCCACCGATCATCGGCGTTTCGAATGATCGTATAAATTTCTTCATTAGTGCAACCTGCTTCCGCTGCCATGTATCCCACACGCATCAGGCTGGATGATCTATGGCCTTCTGTTGGAGTTGAAGTGAATAGTTCTCTAAAGTGTTCAGGTAGTGTGTACTTGTAGATTACATCCATCACATCAGGGATTTGCCCTAATTTGATGCTATCTTCTTCCAGTCTGTCCGGTGCTTGGAAAACAGAAAAGGCACCGATATTGTATACGGTGCCATTGACTTCGCTAACTACAACAGGCATATCGCGCTTGTAGTTATGCGTTTCCGGTGGACGGAGGATTTGTGTACAATCCCAACCTGACTGGTCTGCGCTGAGACTAAAGGTTAGTGCCCGGTTGACTTCTTCCAAGTCTCTTGCGTTAGTTATAGGCTCATCCAAAACCCAGTAACTATGAGTATAACCGGCATTAGAAGAAGTAATAACCACGCTAGGCACAGGATCAATGTTATCAGGAGCGTTCCCGTCGTGTTCGCACCAGACAACGCGGCTTGCTGCGAAACTTCCTTTTGTCGCTTTCGGAATCGAAAAGACAGCCGGTGCGAGATATACGTCAGTATGCTTCATTTGTTCTTTGATGTAGTCATATAATTTGTCCAACTTATCTGTTTTGACAAAGACTTGATTGAATTCACCTGTTTCACGATTAAGGTTGGGGGCATAGATATAACCCTCAATCCCATGATAAAGCAGATTGAGCATGTTTTGTAGCGTGATCATGTTTGTTTGATGGACGGGTTGCATCTTACCTCCTTAGCGTACCCCCAGCAGGATTCGAACCTGCGACCCACTGATTAAAAGTCAGTTGCACTACCGCTGTGCTATGGGGGCAAAAAGACCCGACAGGGGCGGCTCGGGGAAGTAGCCAACCCCTGTCGGGAGTTCTTTTATTCTTCTATAGCAGGCGCAAGATGAATAGCAACTGCTGCATTAGCCCACATTTGGGCCTCCTGCAATGCAGTCAGCGCTAAAGACTTCTCACGGCTGTCGGGAAGAACTTTAGTGTAATGCTGCGCTAAGGACTCACTCTTAATTCGAATTTCCCTATGCATAGGACCAGTAATATCAGTCCTTGCATGAAAAGCGAATCGGTTGTGGATTTCCTTATCGTCAGTGCTCATCAGAAGTTGCTCAGCAGCGGGTTAACAGTAGTAACTGTATCACGCAGAGCAACCTTGCGAATGTTGACATAAGTCTTATCGCCAACATTCTTGTTCTGAATCGTCACGGAGACTTCAACTCCGATAATGTCAGCAGGCTCAAGAGTTGCAGACTGCTCATCCGTAACTCCAAGAGAGACGAGTCGGCGCTTAAGCCACACTCGACGCTCGGAGGGAAGATTAGGATCGAGGTCGAAGAATTCGGAAGCGGAGCGTCCACCATAATCCTCAACATCCTGATCAAGAGTGTAAGTAATCTGCCACAACTGCTTGTTTGCATCCTTCTTGGGGTTCATAATCTTGCTATCACTAACAGTTGCAGGGTAGACACCATTTGCAATACTCCAG
>Ga0247787_1000005_pt1 | contig 31664 bp, 47 predicted proteins | sample UWRJS126311R4_FD_179923 | JGI IMG/M metagenome (GOLD analysis project Ga0247787, IMG submission 179923) | Soil microbial communities from Arlington Agricultural Research Station in Wisconsin, United States - UWRJ-S126-311R-4 | ecosystem: Environmental > Terrestrial > Soil > Agricultural land...
TATCTACCAGAGCTTCACAACGCCGCCGAAAGGATCGTCATCATTAGCAGGATTGCTGATAACATCCTCTAGCGCGTAACGAGAACTATCCCAACCGTGATTATTAGCATCCACAGGAATACGGCCAGGTAATACTTTCCCACTGAGCTTATCCGTCATAAACGAGTAAAGCCGCGCCTCATCGCGCATTTGTTCGCATTGCGGATGGATGACAATTTTATAACCCGACATGAAGTTGATGCCGGACTTAACGGAACCTGGGCCTTTCTGGGCACCAACGATATTTGGGAATCCACGAGCATTAAGAAATTCAATTGTTCCAGGCTGCGAACTGTCTGCCTTGATAAGATCATAGTCTGAGTCAACCACAGAGCGGATAAGTGTAGGCAACTGATCCATAGGAACACGACCACTAGCCTCCGCTGCGATGTAGATTGTCTTGATTGCCTCGATCAAGTAGACCTTAACAATAAACGACGGATCTGTTCCGAAGCCGAAATCCATCCCATATCGTGGCGGACAATCAATCGGGACAGGAACGATACCAGTAGTACAGTTCGAGAAGACCTTGGAGTCGGCTGCTGTATCGTATCCGCCGAGCCAGACATGCTTATAGCGTTCGAAGTTGCCTCTCTTAAGTGTCTCCCGCTCCTCGGGTAGCTCAGTCTGGAAGAAATACGGATTGTCCGAACAATCAACGAACGTCACAAGGGAGCGAGGCGGAGGTCCTTCTTTCGTGTTCCGGAAGTAGTAATCCACAGGATCGGTAGGCTTCTCGGGATTCCACGTCCAGATAAAGAAACTGCCGGGGCTGCGTACCGTAGGAAGCAACACTTCCATTGACTTAGCGCGGATCGTACGCGCCTCTTCTACCCAAACAATGTCAGCACCTTCGAGAGAACGAATAGAATCAATATTACGCTCAAGCCCAACAAAAGAGAATTCAGAGCCAGTCTCGACATGCGTAATATATTGATCCGTTACCTTATAGTGGCCTGTAAAGCCGAGAGAAGTAATTCGCTTCTCAATCAAGGCCTTGGAGGAGTCACGGATAGAATTCTGGAATTGCCTAGCGCACACTATCTTCTTAGTCTGCTGACCGCCTATCACAGTCAAGAAGCTGGCAACTGACCAAGACTTCGCAGAACCTCGTCCGCCAAACAGTGCGTGGTGACGAGCCGGAGCCCAAAGATTTCGAACAAACTTCTCTCCCAGATGGAGATCTAGTTGGGCCTTTGGGGCGGGAGCATTCATTTTGTAACCAAGGCGATTAAGATAACCAAAACCATACCAAGCGGTAGACCCAGTAATATACCAACAGAGATACCACGAAACAGAATGCAGCAAGGACAGTCCGTAAACAGGTATTGGGTGAGTCGGGACGTCCAGTGCTCGGGTGTCTGACACCAGGAAGGAGTAAGCTTGTGGCTGAGGTAAGCAAAGAGATTGGAGATTGCATTGTCTTCCCACTCGACGGGAGTATTGGGCTGGGAGGGGTCACCCTCTGGGAGATCTCCAGGACGGAACCTCACTGTTAGGCAGCATCGTCTGGAAGTGTATCATCGTCTGGGAGTACGACAGGAGTAGGGTTGTTCAACACATCCTCGATAGTCTGAATAGCGTCGGAGGTGGCGTTAAGATTCAAATCAGTAATGTCCACCAGATTGTCCGCCAGATCAGGAACCTCAACTTTCTCGTTAGCGAAAGCTTGACGGGGCATGTACCGATCAGAAGGTACCGACACGATATTCACATGCTCGATCACGTTGATCGTGGACTTGGAATCAATTTGTAACGGAAGCACCTTGGCAATAACCTGGAGATACTGCTTCGGGAAGGTGCTCGCTGCGTATTTCAAATAACCAAGGAGCCCGTCACGACCGGATCCATCCATCCCGATCGCCGCTGCCGCATCAAGAATAAGCGTGCGCAGGTCAGCATGTTGGTCTTTGGTAAGGGAATCGGACAGGTGAACCTTCTGCAACTCCGCAGTAAGGTTAACGGGAGTCAGATTCACCTGAATAGAGGAGGGTTGGGAGGGTGTGCTCATGGTGCTGATATATAGTCATAAAAAATGACTGGGCTCTCAGAGAGCTCCAGTCATTGAAGTAGATGGCGAAGTCGTTACTCAAGGATACAAGGGAAACAGGTTGGTGTTCAATTGCACGCATGACTTCAACAGTGCCTCTGAGCGGGATCAGAGGCGAAAGCGATGTGTGAAGGGGTCCACTACATCGCAGGGGTCGGTGTGCGCTTGCGGCTGAACACACCTGAAAGTTAAAGAGAGGCACAACTTGAACACCTACAGAGAGCGTAACACACTCGCGTTAACGATGCAAGTGGAAAATTGCCACCCCAAATGTTGCTGGACTTTCAATGTGATATCTCTATTTGTCCTAATTTGTGCCACAGTTCCAACAACACCAGCAAGGAGGCCATCTGTGACCTCAACACGAGAACCAATTGTAAAAGGAAAGTCAGCAGGAAGAGAAAGGATATGGTGTTGCGAGGTCATAACCTCTATCTCAGAAAGAAAACAATAAGCGAAAGATGTTGGAGGTTGTCTAGGGATGGTGTCAGGTAGGGGGTTGTGGATAGAGAAAAGATGGGGGTGGGAGGGATGTGAGTGGGGTCGTTTCATCGCATGGAGTTTGTGAGCTTGGGTAGGGAGTGGGAGATGAGTCGGGAGGAAAAGAAACGAAGGGAGAATAGGGAACGCCACATGGGTTCGTGTGCGGGAGGGACCTTTACGGATGAGAACGGATGTAGTTGGGCAGTAGAGATAGGGGTGGATCTGGGCCAGGGGGAGGGTGTCGCGGGGGTGACATCTAAGGATAAGGAAGGTGGGGTCGGAGTTGGGATTGGGGTCTGTCAACATGGACGGATCCTTCTGGGTTGTTGTTGTAGATGACCGATTCAGTTTTGGGGCGCGCGCGATATCTGAATTTTGGGAATGAAGTTTTGAGGAGAGAATCAAAAATCGTGGGGCTGACGAACGACCTGCCGCCTCGGTGGATAATTGAGGTGGTTTTGGTGTTCACCCCGGGGGGCATACCAGGTATGCGTTTACCGCCGTTGCATCTTAGGCATGCAAGTCGCATATATAGGGGGAAGCAGCGTGTTGCTGCTTCCGCGCCCTGCATCCGCCGCGCGCGTCAAACATAAACTGGAGTTATCGCTATGTCTCGTCGTAATCGCAAGTCGCAGTCCGTCACTGTCGCCACCCCTGTGGTGGAGTCAGAGATTTCCACCCCCGTCGTGGAAACGGTGGAGACCCCCGTGGAAGCGGTGGAAACCCCGGAAGCGCCCGTTGTGCCCACGGAAGCCCCTGCGGAAGCGGCTGTCGCTGCTGCCCCCGCAGAAGTTGTCAAAGTCAAAAAGTACCCGCGTGAAGGGGGCAAGTGCTGGCAGGTGTGGAACGCCTGTGATGAGCTCGTCGCTGCTGGGACTCACCCTACGGTGAAGCACCTCCGCGATCACGCAGTGGAGAACAACTGGAACGTGTCCAACGCCTCGCAGGAGTTCTACGCCTGGCGCAAGTTCCACGGCCGCAAGTAAGCGACACACCGCAAATCGGGGGACGCGCAAGCGTCCCCTTTTTTGCATAGCAGAGGAACTGAAAATGCGTACGATTCGCACATCAGCTGAAATTGACGACGATCACTACGTGGTCACCGTCAATGGGAAGTCATTAGACTTAACGCGAAATCAGTTTGAACGTTATCGCGAGTGGTTGCTCAATAACGACGAGCCGCTCGCGATCGTGTTCCCTGACCTGACACCTGCACAACGGGAGTTACTTCAATGAGGCAATACGCCCTTCGCGCTTTCGCACTACTCGCGGCCGCTTGCGCCGCTTCTGCTGTCGCTGCTACTGAAGCGACAGTCATTCGCAGCGATAAAGAGTACGCTGCCTGCTTGGAAACGCTTATCGCCAAGCGAGGCCTGCGCTACGCGGTGGACAACGCTGGCTCCACGTCTTGCGACACCCGCGTCCGCTTCAAGCGACGCTGATTATCGCATAGCTGATCTGCAGAAGCGACCCCTCGCAAGAGGGGTCGTTTTTTCGTGACCGCCGCGCAGGATATGCAGAAATGCATCGCTGATATGCGTCGAGTTGATTTTCGGCGACACCGGAGGTTGATCCTGGTACCGTTTCTCGAGGCTTGAGGCGACCGGTAGTCGAGTGGCCTCGGGCGATTCTATATATTTTCGAAAATCGAAATTCTTCGAGGTCGAGGCGCCGACGCACATATATTATATATATCGGCACTTCGCACAGATTGGCTCGCAAGCCTGAGTCGAACAGGTCTCAGCATTGGAGGTACTGGTGCTTCCGTTACACTAAATGCGAGGTGAGAGTATCCTTGAACGCCACACTGACAGTCATTCTCCAGCCGCCGCTTCGGCGTCCCCCATAGGGACTATACATCGCTCTGTCTGGAGGTATCCCAGTGCTAGTGGTCTCACTATCAGAATAGGCAGATAAGCCCTGCCTCGGCTTTACGAACCCTTCACAATGTCAAACAGCGCAGGATAGATCCGATCGAAAGAAGACTCGACCGGCTAAAGACTCGAGCCGAGAAAAGACTCGGCCATCTACTCGACCATCGAACTCATACTCGACCGAAGACTCGAGCCCCTGCAGAGACTCGAGCTCCGAACTTACTCTAACTGGAGCACTGGTCTCCCTTAGGAAACTGATGACGCGCTCCATTTGCTACCGTAGCATAGAACGCTTTACGATGCAAATGAAAAATGCGTCAGGCGAAAGTTGGCCTAGGGGCAAATTAGCTCGACCAAGAATAAGAAAAAACAAAGAGATATGTATGAATACTCGAGGAAGACAAGCGAAAATCCCATATAAAAACGATAAATATAGAAGATAAGTGGACATTCGGGGGTTAAGTGCTTGTTTTCTTTAATTATATATATAATAGAAATATATAAATATATAACTAAGTAAGAGCTCATCTCTTTTCTGTTGTCACGTTCGAGGCTGCAAACTACATGACACGTTTGACACGCTCCCCTTAAAGGGGGCCCCCCGGCGAAAAATATTTCCCCGTGCCAGCCCTTTTCCAGATTTGCCGGGTATTCTTTTAGAATTCCCAACAATTTCCCTAATCTACCCAACAATTTACATTTCCCCCATTTCCTACATTTGCCGCTTACCTCCTACAACCACTAGACAACCCCCGGTAACTCGTACAACTATGACAAGTTGTCTACACTACAGACACGGATGCTGCATTGCACAAATTATCAAAATATAATCAACCCACCAACTACTTCCACATACTTTCCCACCGCATTGATACTTGCAATCACTGCCAGATCCATGCTACATTTTACTTTGGGTCCAGAACCCAACACTGCTTCATTCTGCCAACAGAAGGACTTACCCGCTATGTCTGCAAAACCTGTCTCCCGCGTCTACTCCTTAGCTTCCTCCAAGCTTGTCTACGCCCCTGGCATCGTTCAGTGGGCGATCAATGCAGCGCAGTTCTCTGACAATCGCAAGCGGATGATCCACATTGTGGCGTCCACTTGGAACATTCCGAAGTTCGCTGCCGAGCAACTGATCACCAAAAAGGTCCCCTACGACATCGTTGGTGAGACAGTTCGCTTCCAGACTGCCACACAGAAAGTTGCTTCGCTATGAGCCCTACAATCACAGTTGTTATGAAGCTCATCAAAGAGCACAAGTCTGTGGCAGAGTATGCTGAGGTTGACGCTGCAGGCGAGAAGAAATTCAAGCCTACGCTGCAACCGATCTACGTCCGCAAAAACGAATATCTACCGGCGGCTTATACCGTTACTCTAACTCCTACGGAGGTCTGACATGGGCTGGTACGCTGGACCTAAAAATCCTAATGTGTGCTCGCACGCTAAGTTCAACCTGAAGGGTTGCAATCGATTTGCGGGACACGATGGTCCACATCGCAACATCTATGACACCACAGACGAGCGTTGGGACGACAACGCTGGAATGTACTGCGAGACTGAAGAGCAATGGACTACTCTAGTTAACAATCTTGGTAAATCACAACAGAAGGACTGAACGCTATGTCTAAGAAGATCGCATTCAACACCGGACGGAAATACACCGTTCATGGTCAACGTATCATTGCAACGCTGCACGATGATGGTGTCGTTACGTTCCATGACATCGACCGCATGGTCTGCGGTGAATTCAAGCTTGGACTTCACTGCCAATTCAACCAGGTAGAAGTTATGCACTGGTACGACAACAATCTGGCGAATGGGACACCCCGCTCGCACAGAGACGCTTTCTATCACGACAGCACGAACAGCACCGCTGCATACGTCGATCTGTGCGGCGAAACGCTCAATAAGGTGGTGCGCTAATGACATACTCAATACAAGACTGCGCCACCTACAAAGGATGGACAGTGATCAAATCGGTCCCTGTGGCTGGCGATGGCGTGCAGGCGCCCGGCGCTATCGTAATGTGCAGGATACATGACGTGACTCGCCCCTTTGCGATTCACTTCTTCAACGAGCAAGACGGCGGCTTCCACATGGGAAGCTACTGCGAGAATCGAGCAGAAGCCGAAGACGTCTACGCAATGCGCGTTCTGAAATACACCGGAAGGAACAAATAGTGATTGTAGAGTATGACGAAGCCCTGTTTCTCGGGCACGACAAAGAGAAATGGATTAAGAAATGCGGACCCCGTTCGCATAGACGGAAGCCCTGATTGCAAGCCCATGTGGCATCTCGGTGCCACATGTACGAGCAATCAAGCTCGAAACGGAGAACTACACCTATGAAGAATATCCTAAGTGCTTTCGCTCTTTTCGCCACACTGACGACGACTGCCTTCGCGGCAGAGAAGAAGTCGCTTGATGTTTCCAAGTGCTCTGAGATGTGGAAGGAACACAAGGCCTCCGCCGGCTACGTCGATCCCGGGAAGGGCAATCGGCTGGCGGCGTGGGTGGAGTTCCGCAAGGCGAAATGTGGCAAAGAGCGCACAGTCGAAGGCGCAGTCAACTCGCTGCTGGAAGACTAAGATGTCACATCCGATATGGACACTGTTGCACCATAGGATGACACAAGAGCATCTTGGTCCATACCTTCCGACGTTTCTCGTTAACGAGGACGAGCGCAAGGCAGCTGAACAGTTTAACGAACGCTATATCCACGGGGGCTGGCGTCCGTTCGGTCAGGGTAAGTTTACTCTGACTGATACTCACATTCTGAAGTACCCCGGTGATCCACCGCTTATCCCAATAGCGGTGACTCATTTACGTGATGAACTAATCCTTCTGTATTCGAGCGATGTGGTTGTTATCAAACAGCCAGATAACTCATTCGAAGTTTGCAGAATGGATTGATTGCAAGCCCATGCCCCATCCATAAAAAGATGGGGCATGTTCGAGCAATCCCGCTCGCAATGGAGTACTTGATATGTGGATCCATATACCCGTTATTTCTACCACTGTTCCAGAAGCGATCAATCTGGTGGGTATCGCAGCCCTCAGCTGTATCGTTTCCAATGTTATGACAATGATCACACTTCTTGTGATCAAAGGGAGGAAGTGATGGACATCCGTAGCTGGAACTACACCCAACTCCCGAAAGGGATCTACAGCGCCCACGTTCGGAAACACAACTGGGACGGGTGGTTCTTGTTCCGTGCGTACCCGAACTCGGGAAGCACCTGCTTGGAATACATCTCCCAAGACGTAAACGATGTCCTTGCGAAAGCAGAGACATTCGTCCGAGGTGAAAAAAGTCGTGCAATCTACAGCGCATCTTACTGAAAGGAAATATCATGAAATCTGCACCCTATCTCGATGGATGGCTCGCCCAGAAAGATGGATATAATTCGGGCAATCCATATGATGAGACAAAGCAACCTTACTCGTATGGACAATGGATCAGCGGTTGGTGTGATCGTTTCAGTGCTGTGAAACACAGTCTTGATCTGTCTCTAGACGACACTCAGACGTTCATATGATTCTGAAGCGGCCGGGGAAAGTTCGTCTCCGGCCGCGAAACGGTACCGAATCTCGAAGTCGACAGCCGGCATGTCTGATTTCGATTTCAGTACGATATCTTTTTCGATCTTGGCGACGCGGCTTGCGACAGGCGCCAACACACATTATATATCGACAGTGCAGCGCAGCATGGCACCATGATATACAAACGAAAATCGATAGGCCATTTGTTGCTTGCATCGAGCCTAGAATCCTGCTACACTATAATTGGTACAAACAACGGAGTGAATTCTGTGCCTAACTTCAAATGTGTCAACTGCGGAGCCAGTTCCCTTGTTCGAAGCAATTTCAGGTTGACACCGACGGGTGTTACTTTCTGTAAAAGAGAGAAATGCGATCGACAGCGTCTATACTATCTGCAGACGAATCCACGTACTCCCTTTGTACAGAATATTTCTATAGATCAACCGGCTAAAGACTCGGTCGCCGGCTAAGGACTCGACCTCGAAAGAAGACTCGGCCAACGACTCGGCCAAAGACTCGATCATGACTTCAAACTCGACCGAAGAAAGGACATCCTATGTTTCATGACATTGTCTTTGTGTATAAGTACTGGGATGATGAACAAACCATTCCTGGGGTGTTTGTTCAACTCAACAGTGTGAGCAGGAAGTACGAAATCTGCGTTCTTGAACCGAATGACAGTACTCGTACACTGGACACAAAGGTTATCGGTACATACGATACTGGTAACGATGCACGCATTGCTCTTCAAGAGTTCAATAAGAAAGAGAACGAGGTACAGGGAGCAATGTCTGAGGGCATAGGACTACTTCTTTCAGGACGAAAATTTAACTAGCAGCGGAGAACTCGCCATGGAAGAAACTATTACTCCTCAACTCTGGGAGACCTACTTCGAATACTTGGACCTCTTGAGGGAATCAGGTGTGACCAATATGTTCGGCTCGGTCCCGTACATACAGAACCAATTCGATGTTTCCGAACCCCAGGCAAAGAGAATCCTCAAGGCCTGGTGGGAGACATTCGACGAGAACGAGACTCTAGCTGATCGAGCAGCAAAGGTTAAATGAGCCACCCCTGCGGAGAGTACTTCGATCGGTGAGCGGGAGCGTCGGTTTTCAGAAAGGTGACCTGCGGTCTTCGTACGGGGTAATCATAGCGCCGTCCAAGGTCATCAACTCCCGCATTCACTCTAACCAGAGGTACAGACAATGAAACGTTTTCAGCTCGTTGAGATTGATCATCTCGAACACAAAGAATCGATAGTGCATTCAACCGACAATCCAATCTGGGCGAACGAGTTGTTCATTCAGATAAGAAAATCGACTGACCCCAGATACACCTACAGCTTAGTTGATCAGCGGGAGATCGAGGCGCTTAAGGCGCAATTCGCTGCTGAAGGAAAAGGTGCTGCATAATGTGGCTTCTATTCGACCTGGTCAACCCCCGGATCCTGCATGTAGCGCCAGTGCCGGATCAATTACGATTTGAAGAAGGGGAGCTTCCAACTCATCTTCAACTGGTAAGGAGCTCTCGAGTTGAAGCAATTGATGATCCTATATTCCTAGGTGCTCTTTCACACTGGCCCGAAATCAAACTTCGACGTCTTTATCATTGGTTGAAGTTAGATCCACCCCTTAGTCCAGCAAAGATGGATGAAAAGGCAATTCTTACCTTACGTCTACAGATTAGGGCTGCGATTGCGAAGCAATTACGCTTTGAACCCAGCCGGCTCCCTACATTAGAGGCCCCCAATATTGTTATCAGCGCACCTCTTCCCCCTCCTCGGCCGCAACGACTGCCTAACGCGCGACGGGGCTCAGTTGGTCCTTTGATACATCGAGTCGCTACCGAAATGTGGGAAGCTGCGGGTAAACCTTTTGACATTCCAACTATACTTTCTCTTCGTCAAACGATTATGAAAGTACTTAATGATGAGCATAAGATAAAAATTTCGACTAGCAGTAACGAGCTCGGTCGCTGGCAGAAGTCACTTGTGACTATCAAAGAGACGAACCACTAGATGTAGGGCTTGACCACCCCAAGCTTCCATGCTATAGTATGTACCGCCTCCAGAGATTCATCACGTTCTGGTTCGCTCAACGGAGCCATCAATGGCCGACGACCCGCGCCTACTCCAATGGCGAAATATTCCCATGGAGTTGCGGCTGAAGCGCCAGTGGCTCGTTGCTCATCCTGCCAACAAGAATCCCATCTTTTTCAAAGAAGGCCAATTCTATAACGCCTCTGTTTCAAGACACCTCAGCTCGCAGTGGATGAGCTTTGAGGAAGTTACAACTCTCGCATTGACACACAATCTTGCAATCGGCTTCGTCATTATGGAAGGCGAAGATATTACTTGTATTGATCTTGACGTAAAGCCCAACACCACAAAAGAATATCTAGATCTATTCCAAACTATTGTTAAGAACTTTGACAGTTATACAGAACGATCCATCGGTGGGCATGGAATCCATATTTGGTGCAAGGGGAGCATTGGACTCGGCCGACGACGCGATGGCGTAGAGATCTACAGCCAAAATCGATTTATGGTTTGTACCGGCAATGTCTTGCATCGTAAAGAACAACTAGAAGCTAGACAAGACATGTTGATGAAGATGCTTAGTCAGATGCCTTTGTCTGAAGGCTACGATGAAGTTGTTCTCGAAGAGTTACCTCAGACTGAAACTGATGAAAACGTTGGCCGCAAGCTATGGGAGAACGAAGACGCAAGAATGCTCTGGCAAGGAATGTGGCGTGAATTAGACCATCCGTCACAGTCAGAAGGTGATCTTGATCTAATGGTTCATCTTGTACGTCATAGTCCGTCGAATGATCAATGTAAACGTCTATTTCGTCAGTCCGGGCTTGGAAAAAGAACCAAAGCAAATCGTTCAGATTATATCTTGCGTACCCTACGTCATGCTCGTTTTATCCGTCAAGCTGAAATGATAGATATCGAAGCTGGTAAACGCAGTGCAGATGCTATCATTGCTAAATATGAAGCTGAACAAGCTCTTTTACGCACCGCTGATGGAGCTGTTGTTTTCACTCCTGATCCTATCCAATTTCAGACAGTTGAACATGCGGTTGATTTTGATTCTTTACCCGATCCCGAAGAAGTTGTATCTCATATCGATTTTCCTACTGGAGGCCTTGGATACTTAGCTCGATATTTTTATAGAGGTTCAATCTATCCCAATGTTGAATTCTCAGTGGCAGCCGCGATCACTGTGGTATCAGCTCTCTGTGGACGGGGTTGGAATACCAATACTAATTCTGGATTGAATACTTATAATCTTGTCGTTGCTCCTTCTGGAATGGGTAAGGAAGCAATGTCAACTGGGATCAGTAGACTGATTAAAATCTGTTCTGAAAAGTTCCCAACATTCAAAGATGCTTTTCACTTTGGAAGTTTTGCAAGTGGACAAGGTCTTACAAAGCATTTCACCCCAACACGGGGATCGTTTGCACAAATCCTAGGCGAGTTTGGTGGATTAATGAAAAGATTTTCAAATGCTCGCGATGAGAATATACAAGGTCTAATGACAGTAATGCTCGGTCTACATTCTAAATCTAATCCTGGTTCAACATCCGATGCAATCAATTACAGCGATGCCACTAAAAATGTACAATCTCTTCATTCTCCTGCGTATAGTATCCTTGGAGACACTACACCAGAGGTCTTTGAAAGTATCAATGCGTTTCTTCTTAACAGTGGATTCATATCTCGATTTAATATTTTTGAATATAAAGGAAAACGAAGCGATATAAATAAGAAAGTAGATTATTCAATCGATCCGAACTTTGTAGATTATCTAGTTATACTTGCCCGAGTTGCAGATCTGGTTCTTACTCAAAAGAAACCTCCAATCGTTGCTATATTGGATCCAGATGCTGAAGCACGATATGATAAATTTACAAAGTATTGTGACAACAGTTATAATCTTTCTATCGACAATAAAGGTAGTGATATTGAACATCACATGTGGTCTCGTTCTACTTTGCGAATCAACGTTCTAGCAACTCTTGCTGCAATCTTAGATACACCTCCACCAACACCGCAAGGAAATGTAAATGTTCCGATTGTGACTGAGGCTCATTGGGATTACTTCGAACGCTTTGTTATGAATGATATCAATAATTTTAAGACTAAGCAAGCTTCTGGAGATCTTGGAACAGGAAATAGTGTACAGATTAAAAAGCTTGAAGGACTATTGGAAGAATATGTGAACAAACGAGTAGCAGTTACCTATCGAATCTCAGCAGAATTTCAAGCAGCAGGAAAGATTCCGTATTCTTATATTAGAGCTAGAATGCTCCAAATAGCTTGTTTCAGAACTGATGGTAATTTTGATGATAAGAAATTAAGAGAAGCAATTCAGACGATGAGTAGATTGGGTAGACTTAAAGAGATTAAAGATCCAAATGAAAAAGGAATGACAACAGGTGATCTATACTGGGTCAGGGGAACATGAAAGTCATCGTCTGCGGTAGTCATCTTTACAGTCGACCTAACTTTATTCGTCAATGGCTTAATTGGTATCATAATGGAAATATAATCAGTACTCTGATCGAAGGTGGTGCATTGCATGTCGATGCTATAGCTGGCGCATGGGCTGTCGAACATGCTATTGATCATCGTAAGATCGAAGCAGATTGGCATATCTTTGGACACCAAGCTGGGCCTAGACGAAATGCACAGATGTTATTAGAAGGGCCACATGTTGTGATCGCATTTCCAGGCGGACCAGGTACAGCTAACATGATGAAACAAGCGCGCGCCGCTGGTATTCCAGTCATTGAGGTACAATATCCAAAGCATTGATACTTGCATCCGATCGCTTATTATGCTATAAAGTATGGTCCATCTAACAACGGAGTACTTCCTATGACTTTGATACCCGAACGGCAAGTTTCCCTCGACCACCTTAGAGAGTGGTACGAATTGAAAAAGCAAATGGAGGAGATGAAGAACAAGGAAATCGTTCTTCGTCAATTTATTTTCGCTGGACTGTTCCCAAGTCCAGAAGAGGGTACCAACAGCCATCCGCTGAACGACGGTACCGGTGCAGTTCTGAAAGCAGTACACACTATTAATCGTGCTGTTCAGATCGATCTACTTCAAGAACTAGCAAAGTCGCAATCCCTGCCCGACCACAATCTTCCCAAGTTGGAACTGGAGAAGTTGGTCAAGTGGAAGCCTGAAGTTGCAATCAAAGAGTATCGTACTCTTACTGACGAGCAACGTAATTTGTTCGATCAGGTGCTTGTGATCAAGCCGGGTATGCCTGGGCTCGATATCGTCATTCCAAAAAGGAGTACTTGATGGCACTTCACTTTTCTACTGCTTCGGAAGAATCTTTGTCCAATGGGATCAAAGTTCTTGTCTACGGGGGTGCAGGAGTTGGAAAAACAGTTCTCACTGCTACACTTCCAACCCCCGTTCTAATCTCTGCTGAGTCCGGTGCTCTATCTCTTCGCGAATCTAACCTGAGACGTCTATTTGGTAATGATCAATCTGTCTGTTACAACATGCCTATCATTACCATTGAGACTGCTGACGATCTGCGAGATGCTCATCTCTGGTGTCTGCAGAGCGCAGAAGCTCGTAACTTTCAGAGCATTGGATTGGACAGCATAACCGAGATCGGTGAAGTTGTTCTTAACAATGCCAAACGACAAGTAAAAGATCCTCGTCAGGCTTACGGGGAACTGATTGAAAAAATGGAGACTTTGATCAGAGCTTTCCGAGATCTCCAGGGTAAGAATGTGCTCGTCTCCGCAAAGATGGAGCCGACGAAAGATGAATTATCTGGTATCGTTAAATATGGTCCATCGATGCCGGGCGCTAAACTTGGACCGAAGTTACCTTACTTCTTTGACGAAGTCTTTCGTCTTGGGGTTGGGAAAGATCCAACGACTCAGCAGGAGTTTCGTTTCCTGCAGACGCAACCTGACCTTCAATTCGAAGCAAAGGATAGAAGTGGAGCTCTAGCAAATATGGAGCCTCCAAATCTAGGCTACATCTTCAACAAGATCCTCAACTCGTAAAGGAGCCATCTAATGGTGCAGCTCAACTTCGATGCTCGACAGTTTACACCTCTCGACAACGATGTCATTCCTGAAGGCTGGTACAACTTCATCATCGACGAATCTAACGCGATGCCGACAAAAGACGGCAACCCTAACCACCTGCGTCTCGTTCTTCGATTCTCCATCATCGACGGACCACACCAGGGACGTAAGGTGTTCACTGGTTTGAACATGCGGCATACCAACATCCAGACAATGGAGATTGCGAATCGCGAACTGAGTGCAATCTGTGCCGCTCTCAATCTGCCTTACGTTCAGGACACTCAGCAACTCCACAACATCCCGCTGAAGGGACGTGTCAAGACCATCAAGGACCCCAACGGTGTCTACGACGACAAGTCGGAGATCAAGAGCTACAAGCCCATCAACTATGTGGTCCCTGGTGTTCTTGCTCAACCCGGAACGAAACCTCAGGGAGCTCCCGCAACAGCACCCACTGGCTGGACGCCTCAACAGGCACCTCAGCAAGCACCACAGCAGACTTGGGCACCTCCGCAGCAGCAAGCTCCGCAGCAGAACGGAGTATACCAGCAGCCTCCGCAACAACAGGCAGCTCCTCCAAACGGTGGTTGGCAGCAACCTCAGACTCAGCAGCCTTGGGGACAGCCTCCGCAGCAAGCTCCGCAACAGATGCAGGCACCTGTGCAGACGCAGCCTGTACAGCAGGCCGAACCCCAACAGGCACCGGTACAACAGTCCGCGCCCGTTGGGTTCGCTGCGCCTCCTCCGACTCAACAGGCTCCTCAGGCTGTTCAACAGCCGCAAGATCCTGCTGTCACTGCTGCTCAAACTGCCCAGCCGCCATGGGCCAGGCAGCCTTCGTAACTGAACGTAACCAACTCAAGGGGCTCCATTCGCGGAGCCCCTATTTTTCAATAGAGGTGGATAATGAGTTGGGAAATGACAAAAGAAATCTGGTCTAAACTTCCACTCGCATTGCGACAACGTTGGTGGAGAGAGACTGATTATGGTCTACTTGCACCGAATGAAGAATTGAAACAAGCTATTCAGGACATCTTAAATAAGGATAAATCTTAATGGTTGATATTGCTCGTGATCTATGTCTTGCTATCGATAAAGCTATTGCGATTGATCAAGGCGCTGCATACAGAGGTTGGCTAGGTCAGGTACTTCCGCACATGTCGGACGCATACAGGGACACAGAGGAGTCTCATCGAAGCCACATGGGAGCTTCTCAGCTCGGGCATGACTGTGGCCGAGCCGTATGGTACAGTTTTCGATGGGCTACCAAAGCTGCGCACCAAGGTCGTATGCTCCGTCTATTTAATCGTGGGCACATTGAGGAAGCACGTTTCATCGCAATGCTACTCACTGTTGGAATGCCTGTCTATCAACAAGACGCAGAAGGAAAGCAATTTCGAATTCAGTTTGGAGATGGTCACGGTGGTGGAAGTGGTGACGGGGTCACACATTATAATAACAGCCCCACTCTTCTTGAATGTAAAACTCATAACGAAAGATCTTTTATCGAATTAGCAGGAAAGCTTGAAGAATGGCGGGCATATCTAGCTAGCGAAGGTCATTTTAAAGGTAAAGGTGTTCGCGATGGAAAACCAGAACACTTTGTTCAAGCACAAATCTACATGCGTAAGATGGGTATTGCGAGCTGTCTCTATATGGCAGTCAATAAGAACACGGATGATCTTTATATCGAGATACTTACTCTCAATCCTGAGCATGCAGATCAGTACATTGAGAGAGGCGAGAAGTTGATACAAGCTGCGACGCCCCCAACTAAGCTCAGTACTTCGCCAGGGTTCTGGAAATGTACCTGGTGCGAACACAAGCCTATCTGTCATATGAAACGAGCACCTGACAGAAACTGTCGCACTTGCAAATATGTTCAAATCCAATCCGAAGGACGATGGGCTTGCACTCACCCGACTCAATGTGCTATACTAAGTACAGAAAAGCAGCTCATAGGTTGCCCACTGTACAAGATAGCGGATCACTACAAATGAAGCCTTTTATCGACAGACAATATCAAACGGAAGCAGTCAATAGTATATGGGCATACTTCGAAACCCATTCTATTGGCAATCCAATTCTTGCAATGCCTACCGGCAGTGGCAAGACGATTGTCAATGCCCGTTTCCTCGAAGGTATCTTTAAGAACTTTCCATTCCAAAAAGTCATGCTGCTGACTCACGTTAAGGAATTGATTCAACAGAATTTTGAGAAGCTGATTGCGCTATGGCCTGATGCACCTGTCGGCATCTATAGTGATGGACTCGGGCAAAAGAATTCCAGACAACCCATCACATTAGGCGGCATTGCTTCTGTCTGGAGACAACCTCAACTCTTTGGTCATGTTGACTTAATCATCATTGACGAAGTCCATCTAGTTAGCCCACGCGGCAATACAATGTATCAGACACTTATCGATGCATTGAAAAAGATAAACCCAAAACTTCGTGTGATCGGTCTTACTGCTACTCCTTGGCGTATGGGACACGGGAAACTAACTGATCCATATTTAGATAAAGATGGGAAACTACATCCAAGTGTCTTTACTGATTTCTGCTTTGACATCACAAACTATCATAGCTTCAATAGGTTGATCGCAGAGGGCTATCTTGTCCCACTGATCCCTAAGAAGATGAAGACAGAACTTAACGTAGACGGAGTCCATCTACGTGGTGGTGAATTCATAGAGAAAGATCTACAGATTGCAGTCGACAAGCATGAGATCACCGTTGCTGCAATTAAAGAAGCTATCGATCTTGGTAAAGATCGTAAGAAGTGGTTAGTGTTTGGAGCAGGCATTGAACATGCTGAACACATTACTCAGATCTTAAACGAGATGGGAGTCCCTGCTGGATGCGTCCACAGCAGGCGCGAAGATCGTGACGCCACAATCAAGGCCTTCCGAGCAGGCAAAATCCGCGCGCTAGTCAATAATAACATTTTGACAACTGGCTACGACGATCCAACAGTGGATATGATCATTGTCCTGCGGCCAACTATGTCTACAGTGCTGTGGGTTCAGATGTTAGGACGAGGCACCCGGCCCGTCTATCCCCCTGGATTCAACAGCGAGACGTTAGAACAGCGTATGGCTGCGATCAAAGCCAGTGGCAAACTTGATTGCTTAGTTCTGGATTATGCAGGTAACACGCGCCGCCTGGGGCCAATCAATGACCCAGTGATTCCAGAGCCGCCTAAGTCGAAAGGAACGCGCCCAGCCCCAGTTAAACTCTGCGACGTCTGCGATACTTATGTTCACGCTAGCGTTCGAGTCTGCCCACATTGTGGTAATGAATTTAAATTCCAGATTAACATCGTACAGACAGCAAGTTCCATTAGCCCATTGAAAGGTGAATTACCGATAACAAAGGTATTCAAAGTGGATCATATCAGCGCAGCACGACATGAGAAACACGGTGGTGGTTCTGTCTCTATGCGCGTCTCATACTATTGTGGTTTGAAGATGTACACCGAATTCGTAACCCTTGAAAACAGTAATGCTTTCGCCCAACGCCGCGCGCGAGCTTGGTGGAAAGTAAGAATGAAATCAAAATGGAACGATACGTTGAACAATCCCGTTCCCACTACAGTTAACGAGGGGCTCACTCGCCTCGAAGAGATCAATCACCCAACGCACATTCGCGTCTGGGTGAACAAGAATCCGTACCCAGAGATTATGGCTATCTGTTTTGATGGCACTGCTTTTGGAACGGAGGAGATGTCAGACGAGGTTCCGACAATCGTTTCCTCTCTGGCTACGCTGAAGAAGACTGACTTAGATACGGAAATCCCATTCTAACGGAGAAGAGACAATGGCCTTCAAACTGACAAAGAACGAGGAAGATCAATTCGCACGTCTAAAGACCGCTCTCACTGCGAAATATGTCGAACTCACAACGGCTATCAATACCTATAACGAGGAAATGAGTAAACTTTGCAATCCTCTTCAAGAGACATTTGACGAATACAATAAGTATCTAAACGAACTACGTTCATTCGTCGAAACGGTTGCTGAAGAAAAACGTTCAGATTTTGAAGACAAGTCTGACGATTGGAAAGAAGGCGATACTGGGTCGGGTGTCGACGCCTGGCTTAGCGCCTGGGAAAGTGCTGAACTCGAAGAAGTATTTATCGAATTCCCAGCTGAGATCGGAATCGAATTTGACAATCATTCGGAGATCGATCTAGCCAACGAGCCGTAAATCGGCTTGCACCACCACTAAGAAGCTGTTATATTTTATGGTGCTCCTTAATTGGAGCACCATAAAATATAATTGGAGCTATCATGTCTGCACATAGAACACATGGTGATACAGGAACCATTGAATTTATCGCTTGGTGTAGAATGAAAGATAGATGTACCAATCCTAATGAACCTCGATGGAAAGAATGGGGAGGGCGCGGTATCAAAGTCTGCGATGAATGGATGAATAACTATCCTGCCTTCCTTGCTCATATTGGACGCCGTCCTGGTCCAGAATACACACTGGACCGGATAGATAACGATGGAAATTATGAACCTGGAAATGTTCGATGGGCAACAAGAAAGGAACAGGCTAATAATCGCAGAAGTCGTAGGAAATAGCTATGTCCCACTGGATCAGGAACGATGGGGGTCGCGCCGCCTACGGCTATACGGGCAAAGCAGGTGATTGCGTTACCCGTTCGATTGCAATCGTCACGAATATACCGTATTCTAAAGTCTATAGTGATATGGCATGGATTAATGCTACGATGCCCAAGACTAAGGGTCGTCGAACAGCAGGTCTTCACAGCGCATTCTACGGTATTTATACCACGAGTGTTCTATTCAAACGCTACATGGAGAGCCTTAATTTCATCTGGACTCCAACTATGTTTATTGGATCTGGTTGTAGAGTTCATTTGCGGGCAAACGAATTACCCTCCGGGGGACTAGTGGTGTCCGTCAGCAAGCATCTTACCGCAGTGATCGACGGGGTCATTCACGATACCCACGATCCTTCGCGTGGTGGTAGACGTTGTGTCTATGGTTACTGGAAACTGGAGAGACTACAATGGTGACGGAAAAATGATGTTTCTCCTCTGGCTCGTTCTTCTCATCATATTTCTTTTCATTGCGCGTTGGCTTTTCTTGAGGTAAAATAATGCTTGCATTGAGGCGAAGATATGTGCATTAATAGTGGGGCAGTAACAGTTCCTATCAACGTTACACCAACAACGGAGTACGAAAATGCACGAAGTAGAAACAATGGCCTGGGCACACGAAGTTCCATGGCACGGTCTCGGCAATCGCGTCGAGGGTGAAGTAACCTGCGACGAGATGCTCGTTGCCTCTGGCCTCAACTGGACAGTGGAAGAAATTCCCTGTTTCATCAACGTCGACGGAAAGCAAGTGCCTGTAGAGCGTAAGGCGTTGGTTCGCAGCACGGACAAGAGAGTTCTGACCGTTACTGGCATGAACTGGCGTCCTTTCCAGAACAAGGATGCGATGGAGTTCTTTCGGGAATGGACTAACGTCGGTGGCTGTACACTTGAGACAGCCGGCTCGCTGCGCGGTGGAAAAATTATCTGGGCACTGGCACGCGTCTCTGCTGGCTTCATACTTCCAGGTAGAGACGCTGTGAAAGCCTATATCCTTCTGGTATCACCACACGAAGTTGGAAAGGCGAGTACTGTTCGAACCACAACGGTTCGTGTCGTGTGCGCCAATACACTAGCGATGGCCGGTGGGGTTCAGGGCAAGAACGCAGAGTATCGTCAGAGCCACATCTATAACTTCGACACCTCTGCCGCCAAGGCATCTGTCCAATTGGTAAAGGAAGAAGTTGCCAAGATGGAATTGGATTCCCTGGCTCTGCAGCAATTGAAGATGAGTCAGTACGATACGGTCCGCGTATTGGCAGAGTTCTTTCAGCCTGCGCTGCCGAACAACACCGAGCACAACATCGAGGAACTGATCAACGAGCCGGATGCACGCTCCGCACGGCTGCAGAAAGTTCTTTGGGCAACTGAAAAGGCGCCTGGTGCGACTCCCGGCAATGGCTGGGGCGTTCTGAATGGTGTCACGTTCTGGGCCGATCATATGGCAGGCAACTCCAAAGACTCCCGCTTGTTCAATAGCTGGCTGGGCGAAGCCGGCAAGATGAAGGACAAGGTCAAGGGGAAATTGATGGAGATGGCTGCCTAATTGATACAACACAAGACAGTGCGGAGATCGTTCTCCGCTCTGTCTTTTTATTTCGGCTAAAATTGAGCCAAAATCGTCCTTGCAATCTGCGGCGTATTGTAATATGTATGTTCTATTGTAACACAGAGTAGGGAGATCCAACATGAACCAACAGACCGATCCCGCGTGGGCTGCCCCTCCGTCAGCAGTCGCCCCTGGTGAGCAGGCTCCGGATGTGAAAGCACAGAAGGAGATGGAAGCCGCAGCGAAAAAGGCAGAGAAGGAAGCTGCCAAGGCCGCCAAGGAGGCGGAGAAGAACGCTGCTGCTGAAGCCAAGGAAGCTGCCAAGGCAGCGAAGCAGGCCGAGAAGAAGGCCAAGGAAGACGCCAAGGCTGCGGCAGTGCTCGCCAAGAACGAAGCGAAGGCAGCCAAACAGGCTCAGAAGGAGCAGGCGAAGCAGCCCGAGCAGAACGGCATCCGCCGGCCGAAACCGGAAGGCGAGTGCGGCAAAGCGTGGGCGCTGTTCGATCAGCTGTCTCAGGCAAAAGGCGCTCCTGTCGCCGCGGCGGAAATCCGTGCAGCGATGTCCAAGGGCAGCGAGCTGAACGAAGGCAACGTCAAAGCGGAATACCCGCGGTGGAAGAAGTTCCACGGTCTGTCCGGTATGATCCCGCCGACCCCGTCGCTCGCCCCGACTGCGGCACCGCAAACGCAGCCGGCTGCCTGATTTAACGTCTCGCCGAAACCTGCCCCGGAGGAATTCGCCTCCGGGGCTACCTCCCGGAGAGAGACATGTTAAATCAACAGGCAATCGAGAAGTCGGTTGAGCATCCTGAGGGATTGCTCGACGTCCACAGCATCTTCTACACCATCCAGGGCGAGGGACCTTTCAGTGGGTTCCCCGCCGTTTTTATTCGGCTCGCTGGATGCAATCTCCAGTGCCCTGGCTGTGATACCGAATATACCCAGGGGCGACGCCTTGCACATCCTTCGGTCGTTGCAAAGTATGTGAACTCACTGAGCCTACCGAAAGGTCTCGTAGTTATTACGGGTGGGGAACCGTTCAGGCAAAATCTGACTAATCTGTTTGAGCATCTTGTAGCATTTGGACATCTCGTTCAGGTTGAGAGTAACGGAACTCTCCCTCCGAGCGATTACGAGTATTCAATATATACTCGAATCGATCATTTCCACGGGGTCCATATCGTCTGCAGTCCAAAGACTGGACGTATCAATCCAATACTTTTAGATAAGGCGCTCTGTCTCAAATATGTTCTCGATGCAGACAGTATGAATCCGGAAGACGGTCTTCCGATTCGCGCCCTCGGCCACACTGCTCATCCGCAACTTGCGCGACCTCCCGTTGATTGGGACAAACCAATCTATCTCCAACCAATGGATACAAAGGATCCCGCGCACAATGAGCGGAATATCAAAGCCGTAACTGAGTCTTGCATGAAGTTCGGCTATAAGCTACAATTGCAGATCCATAAATATCTTGGGGTAGAATAAGATGTGCGCAATCATGGGAGCCCTCATTTGGAATGCAACTGCATATCAACGTCTTGATTCTAATCGTATTCTAAATTTTATTGGAGATGAAAGTTTCGAACGCGGTCGCGATGGATGGGGATATTATGTCAGAGATGGTCTTACTGTAGGTCATAAAAATAAATCGATTATAAGATCAACAGGTTGGGAGACAGAACACGAATTCTTTAGTCTAAATATCTTTAGTCCAACTAAAGCCATGATTGGTAATTTTCGTGCTGAGCCCACGACGGAGTTCGTACGCCACAAACGCGAATATGATCAACAACCTTATTCGCTCAACAAGTGGAATATTGTTCACAACGGAACCATCGCAAACGATAAAGAATTGCGGACAGATGAGGGTGCCACAACTGGTATCGACAGTGTTGCGATTGTCGAACAACTTGCTGCCGCAGGTCATATTTCAGATTCTGTTCACGCAAAACAGATATTCAAAAATACTATTGAAAAGTTAAAAGGTAGCTACGCGATATTAGCAACACATGATGATTTTCCCTATCTGATATTTGCTGCTTGTAATTATAGGCCTATCTGGATTGCCAAACGAGAATATGGAATCTTCTTTGCAAGCTCGAAAGCATATTTTCCAAGAGATATGACACCTCAGATGCTTCAACCTTATTCAATCTGGGCATTCGGACCTAACGATACTGAGCGTCTAAATCGCATACCGCTTTGTGGTAGGAAAGCTCTTGTTATCTGTAGCGGTGGAATGGATAGCGTTGTTGCAGCGACAGAAGCTAAATCTCAAGGTTACGAGATTGAATTAGTTCATTTCCTTTATGGTTCACGAGCAGAGACACCAGAAGTAGATGCAGTTCGGGACGTAGCAAATTATCTTGGTGTTCCCTTACATTTTATCCCAATGGGTATTTATCGAAAAGAAGATTCTCCATTGCTTCAAGCCGACAGTAAAATCGCAGGTGGGGAAGCAGGGGCCGAATTTGCGCATGAATGGGTTCCGGCTCGCAATCTTGTGATGCTTGCCCTCGCAACTGCATTTGCCGAAGCTCGAGAAATCAATACAATTGTACTCGGTAATAATCTAGAAGAAGCAGGTGCATACCCTGACAACGAACCTGAGTTCATTAATCGATTTAATGAAATGCTTCCATTTGCAGTTGGCGATGGAAAACGAGTTCAAGTTATCATGCCAGTAGGCAATCTTATGAAGCATGAGATTGTTGCTCTTGGACATAGTATAGGTGCGCCATTGCACCTCACATGGAGTTGCTATCGCGCAGGTCCAAAACATTGCGGCACCTGTGGTCCTTGTTATATGAGACGAACTGCATTTGAGATCAATAAGATATCTGAGGTCATTCAGTACGCTAATTCAAAGGGGGAATGAATGACTTATATCTCAACAAAAACCTATGGTCATGAGATAGGTCTCTCCTCTTGTTTCCGCCAATGGAAAGCACAGAGCCACTGTCGATTTCTCCACGGCTACGCTCTCTCCGTTCGTATTGAATTTGAAGCAGAAGAATTAGATGATCGCAACTGGGTTGTTGACTTTGGTAGCCTGAAAGGCTTCAAGGGTTGGTTAGAAAAGACCTTTGATCATCGCCTGTTGATTGCTGAAGACGATCCACATCGTTCTGCTCTTGAAATCATGGCAGGCCTTGGGCTTGCCCAGATAACTATCGTGCCTGCCACAGGGTGCGAAGCGTTCGCACAGATGATTTATGAATGCGCTGTGATCTGGTTAGTCGATAATGGTTACTATCCGCGTGTGCGTATGCGGTCTGTTGAAGTATGTGAGCATGGTGCTAACTCTGCAATCTTTATGGAGGAACAATGAAGCTCGAAAGCAAGTTCACGTTCGGAGATGTAGTACGTATCGATGGGGGTAGTGTCAACGCCTTTGTGATAGGCTTTGCTTTCTACCCTCACGATGTAACGATTCAAGTATCGTGGTGGAATAACGGTGAACTAAAAGAACAATGGGTTGCAGAGTGGAGACTTGTCAAGGTAGATCACTCATGAAAGTATATCTTGCAGGTCCCATACGAAATGTAGCGGATCCAATTTCATGGAGACGCAAACTCGCTACTAAGATGCCAGAAGGCTGGGAAGTAATTGATCCAACTAAGATCGAATTATTTATCGACGACGAAGACAGTGAAGAAGCTGTAGAGAGACTTGTCAAGGGTGATCTTGATGCTATTAAGTCATGCGATGCAGTTCTTGCTCTAATTGATATGCCTTCATGGGGGACTGCGATGGAAATATTTTACGCTCACAGCCTAATGATTCCAATCGTTGCTTGGAATCCAACTGAAAAATCTGTTGGACCTTGGCTCAAATTTCACTGCACGACTATTGTACCTAGATTTGAAGATATCAAATTATTCTTGCAGAATCTACTTGTAAAAGCGTAACATCCCGTTTATAATTGCCACAACGGAGCAAAGCATGGCCGAGACTCTGCGCGAAGCGTTCAGAGCTGTTCTCAAGAATATCAAGGGAGAAGATGCAAATCGAGAAGGTCTAATCGAAACACCAGATCGTGTAACTAGTGCTTGGGAGTTCTGGACTTCAGGCTACGAGATGGATCCCCTTAGTGTTCTCAAAACCTTTGTTGATGGGTCCGAAGGTGTAGATGAGATGGTCGTAATCAAAGATCTACCTTTCTATTCCCATTGCGAACACCATCTTGCTCCATTCTTTGGCACTGCGACAATAGGTTACCTACCTCACAAACGTATCGTTGGATTGAGTAAGCTCGGGCGGTTACTACAGATCTACTCCCGCCGCCTGCAAGTACAGGAACGCCTGACGTGTCAGATCGCAGACGCTATTAGTGAAGCACTGAACCCTCTGGGTTGTGGCGTTATAGTGCGGGCCCGTCACCTGTGCATGGAGTCGCGAGGCATCTGTCAACAGGGACACTACACTGTCACGAGTGCTCTACGTGGTGTGTTTAAGACCGAAGACTCCGCTCGTTCTGAATTCTTAGGAATGAAATAGAAATATAATATCAACGGAGAGCAGTTATGGTTATGACTAGAGATGAGATTTACAACTCTGCTATTAAGATCATTAAGATCATAGAGGAATTACCTAAACAGAAAGCTGAAACAAGAAATGATCTACTTTCTTTTTCACAATTAAGTAAACTTAGACGATTAGAACCATTGGGTTTTGGGATAGAAGAAGTTCGTAATAAGACATGGTTTAGTCCTGAAGAGTGCATTCCAGATGTAATCTGGCCAATCGATGTTGGATTAATAGTTGAGAAAGGAGGTCGTCTTGGTGATTTATTTCTCGCTAATGTCAAAACCATTAATATGAAAGAAGCTCGACCTTACGCCAGTCGGTTTAGTAAATTCATGATTCGTTTAGATTATGCTACTGAATCAGATGGTAGATTAATCTTTGGTTCAGACCTGTTTGCATGGATCAATAATTCTTGGATAGACGCTACAAAACAATTCAAAAGATTGAGAGAAAGTAACAATAGTCAAGGTCACGTTGTTAGTGCATCCATTGCAGTCGCGTTAAGTCAACGTTATGAATGGGCAATTTCACTTTCGTTTAAAGATACTCCTTCAATTCGTTTTGCTACCGATCCGACTGGTATTAAAGATATGTTTCGAGTTCGTGATCTTCCTGAGGGTAAAGATCGTCGTAAAGCGTTAATGACTTGGATTACTAATCATTGGAGACAAAAACGTCACGATCCCGATATGGAAATCTATGTTCGTAAACATCTTCGTGGAGCAACTCAATTCAATTGGAAAAATATGAATATCGAATTGACTCCTTCCCAATTCGATATTGATAAAAGAGATGCTCTAATAGTAGAACGTGAAGCTATGCGTACAGTTGGTACAGACAGAAGATCAAAATAATTGGGTCATCGGATGCATATCTATCTAGCTGCCATTTACACCAACGGATATAGAGCTGGAGGTAACTCCGGTCGTTATCAGAATTTGACTGACAATGAGAAACGGTTAGTTGATGCCGTCCCGCACATTCTAGAATCATATCATTACGTCGGAAAGCAAAAGTTTGTCGACGCCATGCGCGAAGATAAAGTACGGGTGTTCCTTGACTCAGGAGCGTTCTCTGCTTACACGCTCAAGGTAGATCTTTCGGTTGCCGAATACTGTGAGTACATCAAACGCAATTTAGATATCATACGCGTCGAAGACGGAGTTGTAATGGCGTCTGTACTCGACGGTATTGGCGACCCACTTCAGACATATCGCAACCAATGCGAGATGGAAGCTCGAGGTGTCCGTCCGTTGCCTTGTTTCCATTCAGGTGAGGACGAACGTTATCTTGAGCACTATGTTAAGAATTATGAATACATCACATTAGGCGGCATGGTCGGAGCTTCATCTACACAGCTTATGAAATGGCTCGATAGAATCTGGGATAAGTATCTAGTCGATGGCAGTGGTCGCCCGCGTATCAAAGTACACGGATTCGGAATTACTTCTATTCCAATTATGGAAGCATATCCTTGGTATAGCTGCGACTCATCATCTTGGGTGCAGACTGCTGCGTTCGGTGGTATTCAGACACCACAATGGGGTCCGATTAACGTCTCTTCGAAGAGCCCGCAGCGACATGACGCTGGTCAGCACGCCACAACTTTGTCTCCGATCGAACAAGACGTTATCTTCAAGCACCTTGAGGATATGGGTTTCACTTACGAACGGTTGTCCACCGTTTATGAGTCTCGTGCAGCTTACAATCTCTGGTCGTATGGTGTTATAAACGCTTTGGTCGACGCAGTTAACGGCGGCATCTACAAAGGTAGAGTAAGGGAATTATTCTAGATGTTAAAAGAACTTCGTTTTGTGCAAGGCGCGGTCGCTAAGAAAGACTTTGTTCCCGCAATGACTCATTTCCGTATCGAGAAAGGAACCGTTCGATCATTCAACGGTAACCTAGCCATCTGCAGTCCCATTGCATTGGACTTGGAATGCGTACCGAAGGCTGAAACTCTAGTTCGTGCAATCTCTAACTGTGAAGAGGAAGTTGTTCTCACTCTGACTGAGAAGAAACGTCTTCGTGTACAGAGTGGTAACTTCAAAGCCTTCGTTGAGACCGTTGACACCGATGCAACACATCCAGAGCCGTCGGGTAACATTGTTCATATCGATGGATCAGCATTACTTGACTCATTCGAAAAGATTAGCGCCTTTGTTGGTAACGATGCATCTCGTCCTTGGACCAATGGTATTCTGTTACGAGGTCAGTCCGCTTTCGCAACGAACAACGTCTGCGTGATTGAATATTGGCTTGCGATCGACATCCCGTTTGTGGTCAACATTCCCGGGTCGGCGGTTAAAGAAGTGATTCGAGTGGGGGAACCCCCATCCCACCTCCAACTTGATAATAACTCTGTCACCTTTCATTACCCGGGTGGTAGATGGATCCGTACTCAACTCTACGTTACAGAGTGGCCGGACATCAGCAAGGTGTTAGATCATAAATGTGAACCAGTTCCAATTGATCCACGCCTCTATCCTGCGCTTGATAATCTAACTGCATTCTCAGATGATCTTACGCGTATCCATATTAAAGATGGGGTTCTCCAGACTCATCTGGATGAAGAAACAGGAGCCAGCTACGAAGTTAACGGTCTTGGCATTGGAGGAATCTATCAGATTAAGATGCTTCGCTTACTCGAGGGAGTCGCTGAGACAGCAGACTTCACACGTTATCCACAACCAGTTCTGTTTTTTGGACAAAAGTTGCGTGGTGCGATTGTTGGTATGCGTGGATAAATCATAAACCCAATGGAGGATACAATGGCACTCAAGACCAAGTCAGTTGATCTCGGAACTATCCAGGACAATCTGATCGCAGCTCGAAAGAAGTTTGCTGCGGATGAGAGAGCTTTGGAACGGGCACATCAAGCGTACGATATGTCTAAAGAAGAATACTCAAAAGCAGTTCAAGAGCTGAAAGACGCAACTCGTACTGTTCTAGGGTGAAACCTTGCAAACGATACGGTCACGTCTTAGGGCGTGACCGTGACGGGCATTGCAGCGAGTGCCGTCGAATCAGTAATCGTGACAGTTATACGCGGCAGACCGAAGAAGGTCGGCTCACCAAGATAGCTTCAACGCGAGCATGGGAAAAACGCAATCCAGAATTAGCCCGAGCTTACAAAAACAATACTGAGATCATTCGTAGAGAAAGATTCGATAGTGCGTTATCCAACATGCACAGGAAAGAACTAAATCGAATCTATGCCGAGTGTCCTCCTGGGTATCATGTCGATCATATCTACCCATTGAACGGCAAAAATTCTAGTGGACTTCATGTGCCGATTAACTTACAATACTTGCCAGCACTGGACAACCTTAAGAAGAGTAATCGATGCCCAGAAATCCAATAGAAGGTCTGTTCTGGGATGATCGGCCTCCTCCCCCGAAGGAAAAGATCCAACGGGAGAAGCGTACTCCTCCTGAACAAACTTGGCTCGATCATTTGCCCGGACTTGAAGAAGCCCGGGCATTCCCAGTCGAGCTATTGACTTATGAAGAACTGCTTGATATATCTATAAAGCAAGAAGAACTTATAGTCGACGTAGAAGTATTCTCGAATTACTTCCTCGCTGTATTTACCCATGTGGTGTCAGGTAAAGTTTTCTATCTAGATTCTACGCAACCTGAATACAAACATGGGTTGCGTTGGATCATGGCGAATTGTCTTACAATCGGATTCAATTCTATCTCATACGATCTGACAATTTGTTACTGCGTCTGTGAAGGTCTGTCAACCGAATTCGTAAAAGAGATCTCCGATGCTTTAATCAAATTCAATGTGAGTCCTTATGAGATTCATCATAGATACAGGATTAAGAAATTCGGTGTTAATCATATCGACTTAATTGAAGTTGCTCCACTGTTCGCAAGTCTGAAAACGTATGCGGGAAGACTCCATGCAAAGAAGATGCAGGATCTTCCATTCCATCCGGATACTGTTCTGAGCGAAGACCAGATTATCATTGTCCGTTGGTATTGCGTAAACGATACTCTTAATACCCAACTTCTTAGAGAGTGCTTAAAGGAACAGATTGAACTGCGTTATGAATTGAGTAATGAATTTGGTGTTGATCTACGTTCGAAATCTGACGCACAGATTGCAGAAGCTGTTATCAATAAAGAACTCAAAAGAATTACAGGACGTTTCCCAACCAGACCTAAAGTCGAAATTGGTACAATCTACAAATACAAGGTTCCGTATTATCTTAATTTCCAATCCGACTTAATGAAATATGCTTTGAATGTTGTTGCGAACGCCGAGTTCATTGTCGACTATACCGGCTCGATCGCAATGCCGAAAGAGATTAAAGAACTTCCGATAAACATGAATGGTTCCGTGTATCGCATGGGAATCGGGGGTCTACATAGTTCTGAACAAACTGCTGCTCACATAAGCGATAATGATTTCATATTGTTAGATAAAGACGTGACATCTTATTATCCATTCATTATTTTAAATCTTGGGTTGACACCACATCATTTAGGTGATCCATTCCTTACTGTGTATCGCGCAATCGTCAACAAACGTATCGAAGCAAAACGAGCGGGAAATAAAGCTGTTGCTGAATCCTTGAAGATTGTTGTCAATGGAACGTTCGGTAAGCTAGGCAACATGCACTCGATTATCTATTCGCCAGACCTACTGTTCCAGGTTACACTGACTGGACAATTAACATTGTTACTTCTTATCGAACGTTTAGAGCTTGCAGGGATCCGTGTTGTCAGTGCTAACACAGATGGTATTGTGATCAAGTGCCCTCGCTCTCTTCAAGATACAATGAATTCGATTATTAAAGCTTGGGAATTCGATACTCGCTTTGAGACTGAGGGATCTGAATTTCAGGCTCTCTATTCACGAGATGTAAATAATTATATTGCGATTAAGAAAGATGGAAAGATCAAATCGAAAGGGGCTTATGCAAAGCCAGAACAACCTGAACAAAAACTGCATAAGAATCCGACAGCAACTATTTGTCTAGATGCAGTGATTGATTACTTCACTAAGGGAATTCCATTAGAAACCACAATTCGAGCTTGCACCGATATAACGAAATTTGTTAGTGTCCGCAATGTACGCGGAGGCGCTGCGAGGGTTCAGTCCGCTGGGAACGAATATGTCGGCCGTGCAATCAGATGGTATTATGCAACGGGAGTCGAGGGGGAATTAGTTTATGTTATCTCAGGTAACAAAGTACCTCGTTCTGATGGAGCTCGGGAACTAATGGTGCTTCCAGATTCTCTTCCTGCCGACATAAACTATGAATGGTATATCACAGAGGCAGAGAGAATATTAGTCGATATTGGCGCCGCGCAGCCGCCGGCTGTAGCCCCCGATCAACAAGTAGTCACAGCAGCACAGGCCAGCTAGAGAAACGCACTGTAGCGACGGCGCTGCGGCCTACGTACACATCAAAACACAGAGCTAGCAACGCAAGGGCACCAGCAAATGATTCATATTGTCAACAAAGGAAAGACAGGAGAACGCGAGGTCGCAGATGCAATGAATTACTGTATCTATCTTGCAATGAAAGACTTAGGCCACACTCAGGAAGAGTGTCTCCTCGGCATGAAAACTATTCAACGCAATCAGATACAGACTGCTATTGGTGGTTCTGATCTAATTGGCTGCTACGGTCTTTCAGTCGAAGTTAAACGCCAGGAAACTCTTAACGTCAACACCTGGTGGAAACAATGCCAGGTCTCTGCCCTACGAGACAATGCGATCCCAGTTCTTATCTATAGACAGAATAAAAAACCATGGCGAGTTAGAACCTACACTATGATGCCTCTTCCAGATGGTCATCAGATGCAAACGGTTTCAGAGATCGATTGGGAAACTTTTCGGATTTGGTTTACCGGGTGGGTAAAAGCCACCCTCCAAAAATAAAGCTTGCGTCAACAGGCAGATCTACATATACTGTGCGGCTAACGGAGCACAAGTCTATGGCCGCAGAACAGGTAATCATCGAAGCCGAACCCGACGAACTATTACCATGCCCATTCTGCGGTTCACCTTGTTCATTCGAACATGACAAAAGTGGGGACTTGGCGTCGTGGTACGTTTATTGCCGCGATGTCAAGGATGAATGTCCAATCGGATACACGAACTCAATTGGCTATGCGCGTCGGGTTGAAGCAGCAGCGAACTGGAATAAACGCCATGCGTAGGGTTATTCCGACGAAACTTAAAACAGCACGTCTCGAAGGCTACAGTTATCCTAAATCGGCGCTGGCAGGAGCATTTCAATTGATGGGTCCCTGCGGTACGTCATTACGAATCATATCTAATGGTGCTGAACATCCGGATGCACACGGTTGGGAACATGTTAGTGTGAGCACCGAAAGAAGATGTCCGAATTGGGAAGAAATGTGTTTCATTAAAGATCTATTTTGGGAAGAAAATGAGTTAGTTATTCAATATCATGTGCCTAAAGAGGACCACATCAACAATCACCCTTATGTGCTCCACCTATGGAAAGATACTCACTTTCCGCATCCGCGCATGCCACCTGCCAATCAGGTTGGAATAAAAGGTCTATCTCACGAAGAATCACGAAAACTGGGGCGGCGTATGTATCGAAAGGAAACTTAACATGAGAGACAAAGGCTGGGAGATTTGTCATGGGCTCAATAGAGAGACCGTGTCATGATTGTCCTCTTACGAACATTGGACAATTATCACCGCGTCAGCGCGAAGTTGTCGAGCATCTCATCAAAGGGCTGTCTAATAAAGAGATAGCAAAACTGATGAGTGTTGCTGAAGGAACTGTTAAGATGTGGCTACACACGGCCTATACTAAGACCGGGACGAAGAATCGAACAGCACTAGCTATGATGTTCAGTGGGAAAACTGTAGTTTCGCCACCACAAGTT
>Ga0247787_1000006_pt1 | contig 31253 bp, 44 predicted proteins | sample UWRJS126311R4_FD_179923 | JGI IMG/M metagenome (GOLD analysis project Ga0247787, IMG submission 179923) | Soil microbial communities from Arlington Agricultural Research Station in Wisconsin, United States - UWRJ-S126-311R-4 | ecosystem: Environmental > Terrestrial > Soil > Agricultural land...
GATCGCAGTTGCCTGAACAAGCCCTGCATCAACAAGCGACTCTCTCCCCAGATGAGATAACGCTCCTGCCACAAGACCGTGGTAGCCGAGGGCGCAGGTTGCCACTCCTTGCTCCATGTCGCTGTCATCCACCAGCCCTAACATCCGCAGGGAAGTCTCTGGATCAGTCCACCAGCGCATCAGGCACCAGCCGGACGCAGACGGCCCTTGCGCTTCGAAACCGGCTTGGACAGACGCATCACCTCAGAGGCACGGTCGATGTCCTCAGGATGCAGGACTTCAAGGCGGGCCTCCGGGTCATTCACCAGCCTTCGTGACTGAGCATGGCGCACTTCCTGCACGAAGTTGCGCACATCTCGGGCATTACCGTGTCCAGGAGTGGCTGCGATCTTGCCGGTCGCCTCCTTGATCTTGGCTCCCACACCCGGCTTGCCCACGTACTGCCCCTCACGCAGCATCCCTCGCCCAATCTTCTCCAGCGACTGGGCGTCGTAGTTGTTGAACGTCAGGGTCTTGGGCAGTCGTGACTTCAGGCCGGGGTTGGTGGCGATCATCTTCTGCATCTCCTTGGGATACCCGGCCATGATGACAACAGTGTCGTCACGGTGGTTCTCCATGTCGGCCAGCAACTGGGTGAGCGCCTCCTGCCCATAGGCATCCTGCTTGTCACCTCCCAGCGAGTACGCCTCGTCGATGAACAGCACGCCACCCCTGGCCTTCTGGAACACCTTCGCGGTCTTCGGAGCGGTCTGGCCGAGGTACTCGCCCACCAGATCGGCACGCTTGACCTCGGTGAACTTGTCCGTGGGAGTGATCCCCAGACCGTGGTACGCACGCGCCAGTTCCCGAGCGATGGTGGTCTTGCCCGTACCAGGCGGTCCTGAGAAGACCAGGTGGTTGGTATCGGACTCCACCGGCAGGCCAGCCTCCTTGCGGCGCTGGTTCACAGCAGCAGTGGCAAGCAGACCGTCGAACTGGTTGGCCACATGCTCCATGCCCACCATGCTGTGGACCTTGGCCTGTACCTCCTCCACGACCTTGGGATTGGGTGCAGTCGCCTTCACCCCACCCTGGTCGGCACGTACTGGAGCCCCTGCAACCGCCGCCTGCTGATCTCCCGCGCCAGCGGGCTTGAGTCCTTGGACACCCGCTCCAGTCTTGGCCGCGCCGGTCTCGTAGAGGCGACCTGGAGGGACTTCGCCACCCACTGATCCCCCCGTGGGCGGCTCGGGTCTTTTGGGCCTCCTCCAACATCACCCCCTCCCTCGATCATCGCCACGGTTCTCCCGGCAGCGATCAGTGACCATGCATCCTGGAGCCGGTTGGCCTCGACATCGGGCTGTGGGATCTCGTTCCCCATTGCGACCAGGTCAGCGTCGGTGTTCACGGCCTTGCCCCGGATCTTGGCCAGCGTCTCCTGGAACTTGATCGGGTTCTCGCCGGGGGTGATGTTCGGCCCGATGTACTGCTGTGCACCCATCGTGTTGCCACCGTGCTCTGCATTCGCCTTCTTGTTCCGAGCAGCAGCAATGATCTTGGGCATATCCCGCAGCGCCTTGATCCGGGCTGTCACCTCGGTGCCAACCTCGGCAGCGGACCTATAGTCCACACCGCCATCAGTGGAGCCGAGTTCACGAGCCAACGCAACGGTCTTCGGGTCAGCGGCCTTGAGTGCAGCCTGCAACTTCGGGCTGCTGGTGATGTTGTTCGTCGAGATGCCGTTGATGGTCCGCACTTGTGGGCGCGCTCCAAAGTGGTAGGGATCACCCTTGCCGTCCACACCACGAGCACTGACGAACGGATCTGTTATCAGATCGGTGTCTGCCACCTTCAGCGCAAGGTCGGCCACCATCTCGGCTGCCTCGTCTGCAGTCTTGGCAGGAGAACCAGCAGGGCCGAAGGTGTTCTTGCCCTCGAAGTAGTCCTGTCCAGTGCTGCTGCGCAGGGCATTGGTGAACGCCTGCTTCACCGAAGCACGATCAGTGAGTGCAGCGGTGACGCGCGCAGCCTGCTCAGGATTGGCCAGTACCGCAGCCGGGTTCTGCTGGCTCATGAACCAGGTGGCGATCTGGATGTTGTCCAGATCCTTCACGCCCTCCCACGGGCCACCTGCTGGGGAGTTGGCGAGGTTGACCCGCTGTGCCGACAGCGCGCCGAAGGTGTTGGTCAGTTCCGTCAGGGCCTTGGTCCGCTCGACTTGAGCAGCGGCCTTGTATCCGGCAGCCATCTCCTGCAGACCACCAGCGGGGCCACCCATCGGACCACTGAGCCCCTGCGCCGGAGGTGCGCCACCTGCGCCACCATCACCGCCCCCAGCAGGGCCTTCAGGCTTGGGCTGGCTTGCCTGGAAGCGGTCGCCGCTGAGCGGCTTCTTCAGTCCGCTGGCACCATCAGCCCCGATCTCGGGCTTGTCCGTGCGGTAGAAGCCACCACGCACGGTGTGTGCGCGAATGCCGCCCGGACGCATGTAGCCCTTGTCCTCACCCTTCAGGCGCTGACGCACCACCCCAGCCTCTGGCCGCTGTCCACGGGAATCGAGGAAGCCCGGATCACCCTTCGTACCTGCGAGGGGCTCGTAGGACACGTTCCTGATGAAGTACGGGAACTGCTGCTGCAAGGTCTGCAGGGCAACCTGGTATCCCTCAGCGTTGAGCCGGAGCCGAGAAGCCTTCTCGCTAGAGGCCTTCTCCTCCAGTTCGGTGTACACGTCATTGATCATCCGCTGACGCTGCTGGGAAGAACCTGTGCGCTGGGAATCAACGGTGGTGGTGGCCTGCTCCATCAAGGCCTCGGTCTCTTCCTCGCTGAGCGAGGTAGCAGCAGCGCGTGCCTGCTCCTCCAACCTCTTGTAGGCGCTGTCGTAGTCATCACCAGTGCGCGTTCCAGCGATCTCGGCAGCCTGATTCCGCAACTTGGCCTTCTCAGGCCCAGAGATGTCCTGTGTGTACAGCCCAGAGTTCTCCACCGCATCAAGGATCTGCACGTAGCGCCGAGACATGGAGCGCGCCTTGTCACTGCCAGCCCGCGCACCACGCAGGTTGGGGTCGAACTCGATGCTGTGGACTCCAGACGAGGACACCACAGTGGCCATCCGAGCACCATTCCCGACCGCGGCAGCGATGTCCTCGCCCGTAAGCCCGCCCTGAACGCGCGTGCGCACGTACTGGCCACCACGAAGCCTGCCCTTGATGTTCTTGTAGTCGAAGGGCAGGTAGGTGTCGTCACCGAAGCCCACCGCCTGTGAGACCACATCACCATCGGCGTCGATGAGCACGCCCTGCGAGGGCAGGATGTTGCCCGACTTGCGGGACAGGTCACCAATCATCCGATTGGCCGGAATCTGCTTGAGCAGGTGCATCGCGGCGATGTCGGAACGGACCCGCATGTTCAACTGATCCTCGGTGAACGGCTCCTCCTCGATTGCTGCCCGCCTCAGGTTGGCCTTCAGAGATCCCTCAAGCGGACCCATCTCCATAGGCCGGTCACCACGTCCAGTACGCCCCACTGCTGCGATATCAGGCTGAGAGAGGAGCGCCTCCGTCATCGGGCCATCGCCCTCCTCACGGGCAGCCCGCTCCACGTTGCTCATCTGCGGACTGTTCATCACCCGCATCAGGTCGATGTCAGGCTCCTTCTCGGTGCCCCGGTAGCGGTAGGCAGCCTGACGCACACGCGGGTCCATGACCTTCTCGGCCTCTGGACCCCACTCGCCCATGAACCGGGCCATCCCTGCCATCTTGTCGTGGCCGGTGGCGTCGAGGACGCCAGCACCTGACTTGAACCTCCCGAACAGGCTGCTCAACTTGCCCTGCTCAGGGCCACGGGGCATCAGCGCACTGGTCAAGGCACCGCGCTGCTTCTCGTCCATGCTGCCCAGAGTGGCCATCTGCTGCCCACCCATCGCACCAAGGGTGTTGAAGCGGTTGACCTTGGTCTTCAGGTCATCAGGAGCATCGCCCTGTGCGTCGATCTCGATGCTGATGATCTTGTCGTCGATGCCGATGCCGCCCTGGCTGTTGTACAGGGAGTCGGGCATACCGTGTGCGGCGTCAGACAGCGGGGCACCGAAGGTCTTGATGGTGCCGTCATCACTCTGCACCTGGATCAGCGCAGTCATCTTCTGACGCTCGCTGTGGCTGAACGCTCCGCCGAACTCACGCAGGATCTCGTCGGCCTGCTCGTACTGGGCCTGGACGCGCTCTACCTTGTCCCGCTCACTGGGATCAGCCAGCGTCCGGGCACCACCCTCCGCCCTGATCTTGTTGCGCACCGGATGGGCCACCTGCTGGATGTTCTGGTACTGGGTGGGGTCACGCCTGCGGTTCTGGTTCACGCCACGGGAGAACCGGCCACGCGAGTCACGCCTGTGCTTGTTCTCATCCTGAAGATCCCAGACCGCAGTGGCCTTGCTGACCAGCGTGTCGATGGTGAAAGCCTCAATGCCTGCCAGCCACTCAGCAGCCTTGTGCACCTCATCGGAGGGGTAGAAGCCGTTGGCTACATCGGTGGCGTACTGACGCAGCAGGGCACGCTTGGCCACCACCACACGCTGGCTGACGTAGGCAGCGGCGCTCTTGTTCAGCAGTTCGGCGTTGTCCAGGGCAAGGTCGGTCAGGGTGTCCAGCACGATGTCGTCGATCATGCTCTCGGCGGTAGCCGGGTCAGCCTTGTACACCGCCTCAAGGGCGTCCATCACGCTCATGTCTCTCCTATCGAACCGATCCACGGAAGGGGACCTGTCGCGTCATCCCGGTGTACGGATTCCTGATCGTGCGGAGCCCTGCTGTAGTCACGCCCCGGTGGGTTGGAGGCTTGATGGAGAACTTCGGCACTCGCAACAATGCCTTAGCCACGTCCACTTGTCGGTCACGGTCGCCGCTCAGGTACATCTTCTCGACCTTCCTGCGGCCCTTGGGGATCGCTGCATCCATCGCATCCAGGTCTTCGGGCTTGTGGTACAGGTAGCCGTGCTCTGGATGCTTGTAGTGCGGATCACCAGCGGCTGACTTGTACCGCTTGCGGCTCGGGGGTGGCGTCTCACGGTGCTCGGGCTTCCAGTGCTTCTTGGAGCCATACTGCTTCTGCGCCCACTTGTACGAGGGGCGATGCCCCATAGCCAGGCTCTCCTTGCCGCCTGTGGCCTCGTAGTGGCTGTCGGAGATGTAGTCGCTCTCGTTGTTGTACTTGCTGACCACAGCCTTGTGGACGTTCTTCAGGGCGTTGCTGCTGCGACCCTCGGCCTTGGTCTCCGAGCGGTTGATCCGGGCGTAGTTCAGCGATCCCACCGAGCCCACCCCAAGGGAGCCGATGCCGATGGTGCTGCTGGCATTGGTGGTCTTGGGCGCAACAGCAGCAACCCGCTTCAACGTCCCCGAGTTCGCCAAGTGCCTGGACCGCATGGCCAGAGGAGCCAGCCGAGGAGCCTGCAAGGCGAGCGCAGTAGCACCCAGCCCTGCTGATGTGAGCGAGTACCGGGTCTGCTTCTTCTTGCGCCGCAGCAGATCCCTCTGCTCGTTCTGGGCCAGCGTGTTGATGGCCGCATCGTCGGAGCGCGTCTTACTGACCTTGCTCAGCGGGGTCTTCTCCTTATTGCGCCTCATCCTGCGAGCAACCGGGGTAGCAGCCATGACACCGCTTGTCGCACCTACTGCTGATCCAGCAGCAGTACCGAGCAACTTGAACTTGGTCGGAGCCACCCTGTGGCCAATAGCACCACCGCCTGCTGCACCACCAGCAGTACCAGCAGTCAGCGCAAGCGCCTCGTCGAACTTCCGCTGATGCGTCTTCGGTGATGTTCGGCCCACAGTGCGGTACGCCGACTCGTTGATCACGTCCTCTTTCAAGTCGAGCCGATCAACGTGCTTGGGCTTCGTGGTCAGCAGGTTCTTCGCCCCCACAGCAGCCAACGGCGCACCTGCAGCGATCACACCACGAGTGCCCAGCCAGCCTGCTGCGTACTTGCCATGCTTGGGACTCACCCTCTTCGTGCGCGCGATGTCCTTGACCGCTCCAACCGGACCTTTGATGCCCGTCTTGCGGGACACCTGTCGCTGTACCGCAGTGGCGCCGCCGACCATCGCGCCACCGGCCACCAGTTTGCCCGCAGCGTTGCGTCGCCTCTCGTGCGCTTCCTGTGCCGTCAACTCGGACATTGCGCCGCCCACCACATGCTCAAGTCGCTCACGCGCTCCTGTCCGTGCTTACCCATCAAGGCCATCGTCACGTACACAGAGGCGCTGAGCATGGACGCCAGAACACATTCGTCCTCGGCACCCTTGTCATGGCAGGCCTTGGAGTACAGGTTCATCAACAGGGCTGCATCCTCAGCACGCTCGTCGTACAGAGCGCCCAGCACACCCAGCACAGTGGACACCGACTCGGTCTGCTCCACCTTGCTGCACATCAGCCCTCCTTCTTGCGCTTCCGATTGGTATGCACGAGGTACGCACCAGCGACAGGGACGCCTACGCCAGCGCCTATCAGAGCGGCCTTGCCACCTCCACCGCGACCGACCTTGATCTCCTTGAGAGCCCCAGGCTTCACATCAGCCTGGTAGTGGGCCGGGTTGGGCAGTTTGATCTCAGCGTTGGCCCTGGCTCGTCCGAGATATGCCTGCTGCGCTCGCTTCTGGCGATCAAAGGCCATCTCGGACACAACATGTGGTGCTGCTGAAGGCGCTCTTCCACCACGCTTCGCCTGAATGTCCTGCTGCCACTTGTGCCCCGTCTCCACACGCCGCCTCAGAGAGCGGCTGTACTCCTCATGCAGAGGATCTGTTGCGCTCTTGCTCACCCGTGCTAGCAGATAATCCTGCTTGCTCATTGCGGTGGACCTCCCGGTGGAAGCGCCTGCTGTGGTGGTGCTCCTGGTGGAGCGCCCGGAGGCTGGCCAGGAGCGCCGCCCATCACGGCCTGCTGCTGCTGTGCCTGCTGCACTGCAGGGTCCATCGCCATGGCCAACTGGTTGCGAGCAGTTAGGTACTCAAGGTTGGTCTGGGCGAACTGGGTGGCCTCGGTGCGCATCTGCATCATGCGCCGCTTCTCCACCTCCTGATCGTCCAACTTGGGCAGACGCGCTGCATCACGCACGAAGTTCTCAAGGTCACCATCGGGGAACCATGTGATGCCGGTGTTGGCCATCGCACCCATGAACTGCGACAACTGGGCGATGTCCGGGCTGTCCACGTCATTGGGCACGATCTTGGGCAGCGCATCGGGCTTCCAGCCGTTGGCCCGGAACAACTTGGGCATGGCCGACCTGTTCAACTCATCGGCGATGGCTTGGCTGATGCTGTTCAATGAGGTACGGAAGATGCCTGTCTTGTCCGTGTGAAGAGAGTAGGAGCCCACGGACTGATGTCCGACCATGATGAAGTCAGCAAGGACGGTCTGCAGAATGCGTTCTTCATAACGGCGGATGATCTGGTCCGTGTTGAAGGCACGGCCCCCACCTCCACCCAGCAACTCGAAGGAGTAGAGGGGCTGCTTGGAGTCCTGGTCGTAGGCGATGGGGAATACGACGCCTTCCTGCTCGTTGCGCCGTACGCCCTTCACCATCTTCTTGAACGCCTCGACAGTCTTGGCCTGCTCGCTGCCGGGCTTGGCCTTGAGGTACTCGGCGGGAACCTTCACGACTGGCATGCCCGCAAGGTCACGCTCAACCCCGACAGCCTCGAACTCCTCCATACGCTTCTTCATGTACCAGGGGCGGTACATGGTTCGTAGCATCGAGATGCCCTCGGGATTGCCCTTGTGATGGCGGTACCGGAACAGCAGGCTGCGTGATCTTGGCAGCGTGGTGGTCTGGTACTTGGGCGGGGCCAACTGGATCATCGCCAAGGTCTCGCCCGAGTCGTCGAAGACCCACCGCAGGAGTGTCTCCTGTGCTCGTATCGGCATCTTGCGCCAGCCAACGAGTCCGTCACTGTGCTTGGACTGCTGGGTGGGGTTACGTGCCCAGATGCCTTGCCTGCGCTTGTACACCACCTCGTGCCATGACCAGCCATAGACGAGACACGACAGAGCCTCGGAGATGAAGTCATCCCATGTGTGCTCCATGTCCTCCATGCAGTCCTCTACGAAGCGGGCTGCGTTGCCATCGTCCTTGGACTTGCCTGCTGGCTCGACTCTCCACTCCTGGTTGCGAAGGAGTCTGTCGATGCTGAAGAGCAGAGCGCCCACGAGCGGCTCATTCTCAGACATCTCCTTGTAGACCTGCACAGCCTTGCGGCCACGCAACTGAGGAAGGAACTCCTCATCGAGATAGCCGGATGCGCGCTTGAGGCCGGTGACGCCGAGTTCCCTGAACTCCGAGAGACGCTCGACCTCGGCCAGCATCTGCTGATCGACGCCAGAGGAATCCTCCGGTGTCCCGTATGGCCGATGATCCTCGATGATGCTCATAGACCGTTGATCTTCCTCGATGATCCATATGAGGGCGCTGCCAGACGACGCCTCGGCCTACCCCATCCGGTGTTGCGATCCTTCTCAGCCTTGTAGCCCGCAGCAAGCGCAGCAAGGCCACCCCCAGCGGCAACAGCCTTGCCACCACGGAGCATCCGCTTGCCACCCTTGATGGATGCGGTGCGCTTCGCATTGGCCGCATCAGCAACTGCGGTGCGGGTCGCGTTGTGCTTCTGCGCGCTCGACAACTCGTGACTGGCAACCTTCTCTGCCCTGCTGGTGAAGTGCGCTTCCTGCGTGGCCTTGCCAGCCTCATCCGCCACCTGCTGCTCCAAGTGCCTGAAGCCACCTCCAGACACACCCACCTTGCCAGCAGGGCCTCGCTTGTGGCCGGGATAGTCAGGAACAGGCTGCCCTGCATGCGGGTGCTTCCTGCTCTGGGTTCCTGCCCGCCAGTCCTTGTCCTGCTGCTTCAACGTATCGAGGCGGGCCTGCACAGTGCGTCGGTCATTCTCAGCAACGGTCGCCTTGCGCGACTCATGCGCATGCCTTGCTGAAGGGCCAGCCTCATCCCGAGCAGGTGCTGCTACTGCCTCCGGGCCGACGTTCTTGAGTTTCCTGCGACCGACCAGCGCAGTACCCACCCCAGCAGCGCCAACCCCAAGGCCAGCCGCTGCCACAGTGGGACTCTTCGAATCCTTCTTCTCAGGGCCACGCCATGCCCTGCCCATCTCAGCGTTGCTGCCGTATCGAGCCTGCGAGATGGTCTTGCTCACATCATCAGCCTTGCGGAAGGGCCTGCTCCATACCGGAGCAGTAGCCGTAGCGATTCCACCTGCAAGCATCAACTTGCCGCCGCGCCTCATGTGCTTGGCTCGCAGGGCTACGTTCTCGGGCGTCCCGGCCACTTTGTGAGTGGCCTGTAGTGCCTTGGTCTGATCAGCAGCGCGAGTGGTGGTCTCCAGCCTCTTGCGAGCCTCGCGCACCTTTCCCGTGTGCATCCATCTAGTAACCCTACGGGACAGCGCCTGCTTGGCCTCCAGATGCCCAACATCAGCGCGTGCCCGGCGCATGGCAGCGTCGTTCACTGCATGCTTCACATCCACCCCAGCGGCCCTCTGCGCCTGCATCTGGGGCACCTTCTTGGAGTCCGACCACTGCCTCCCGCCGAAAGCGGCAAGAGCACCGCCTCCGCCTACCAGCGCGACAGTGCCCCCGCCGATCTTCTTCTCAGGAGGACGGTAGGCGTCTTCGTACATCGACTCCGCCTTGGCAACATCCATGTCATCAGCCCAGGCACGCCCCATGCTTGCCATCCCGCCATACCTGCTCATGCCCAACAGGCTAGAGCCAGAAGACGGTGGATTCTGCCTCGTCCTTGATCCGCACCACGCCTTCTTGGTGGTACACGCCATCGAACACCTCGTCATCTGCAGGACGCAGTGGGGCAAGTGACTTGGGTAGGAATGCGGTGGCTGGCACGGTGCCCGGTGATGCAGGTGGGGCTTGACGCACAACAGCCCGATGACAGATGGCCATAGCGGCTACGTCATCGGGCAGGTGGTACTTGCGGCCCAGGCCAGTGGAGTACAGATCATCAACAGTGGCCGCCCTGTGCGCCAGATGGAGTGGCGTACTGCGGGGAAGGCGATACATGCCACGCTCAACGGCGGCCACGTACTCGGTGAGCAGCAGGGTGCGATCCCGGCCCACCATGACGACCTTCACAGTGCGCTCGTCGATCATGTCGTTGACCACGTTGCCGATGCCGGTGCCGTCATGGGCGCTCACTGCGCTGTAGTCCTTGGTGACCTTGTTGAACGCCTCGATCATCTCTGGCCACGGCTTGCGGTTCATCCTGCGCAGGTAGACCACGGGATGAGGGGTGATGTCTGTGCGCACGACACAGATCACCGTCATGTCCTTCTCCTTGGCCCAGTCAGCCCCAGCCGCATAGGTGGCTGTGACCTCAGGCAAGGCGTAGACCCAGGTGTCATCGTTGCCCTTATGGGTCTCATCGACCGGCTCCATCTCGATGCACGCCTGATCAAGTTTGGTCAGATCGAAGGCCCTGGCATCACCGGCAGGTTCGCCGAGTTCGTACTCCACGCGGAACATCTCGGCGGGAACCGACTGCTTCTTGCGCTGGATGAACTCGGGGTCCATCCATCCTTCAGGATTCGCCTCAGTTTTGAGCACTTCACGCCAACACCAGGTCCGTACTGGCTGGCCCTTGATGAGGGCCTCGTCCCTGACTGAGGAGAACGTGCCCACTGGGTTCTGCCACGTAGAGGAGGCAACCACCATCTCCTGCAGCATGTAGCCACGCTGGTTCACCTTCTCAAGCGCCTGGCCCATAGCGGCGTCGTAGATGGCGCGCTCCATCTCGTCGATCTCATCCAGCAGGGTCATCTGAGGGTGAGGGCCACGGACGGTCTTCTGGGATGCAGGGATGGGTCGTACCCAGTTGCCTGCATGGAAGGTGAGTTCAGTCTTGATCTGCCGCTCGATGGTGTACGTCGGGGCATGGGGATGCATGAGCAGGTTGGTCACATGCTCATGGACGTTGTTGCTCTGGGCCATCGACCCGCCCAGGAGGACCACGTTGATCTCCAAGGCTGCGGCCTTGGTAAGTGCGAGCAGGGCGAGCATCAGACTCTTCCCCGTCCCACGGCTTCCATACCAGAGGACCCAGTTCGTCGAGTTGCCGAAGTAGCCCTCGCAGAATGCGTCGAACGGTGCATCGTGGTCCGCACACACCTTCATTCTGGGGATGGTCACGCCCCAGAACGTCTGCACGAAGGCATGAAGTTCATCCGGGTTGACTGGAGGACGCTTGATCTGGATGCGCTGGTCGTTCGTGGCGATGCTCACTCCGACCTCCTGAACCAGTTCAACTTGCGGGCACGCTCCTCGACCATCTGGTCTGTCACCGGCTCCACCTGCGTCACTGAGAAGAGCATGTCCTTGCGTCCCATGTTGTCTGAGGAGCCTGTCTTGATCTCCACCAGGAGATCATCGGGCAGTCCCTCACATGCGAGGACGAACTCCCTGAAGTCATGCAGGTGGGGTGGGTTCTCACGCTTGACTCCCTCGGGCTTCGCGTAGTGCTTGACCTCTGTGGTCCGCAGCGCGTACTCAGCCCTATCGGCCACGACGTTCACGCAGATCGGTGTGGATCACTCCAAGCAGAAGCACCCAGCCCACCAGGAAGGCTAGGACTGCCATCCCGATCAGAACCTCCATCAGACAACTTCCCAGTCCTCGGCCAGCATGTCGGTCTGACTGGCAAGCCAGGGCACGAGTTCACCACGCACGGTGCTGATGAAGATGTATGGCAGCGTCATCCTGGAGTACTCGTCAGGGATCTGCAGTTCGAGGTGCTGGCCCTTGCCGTTCCAGTTCGACCGGCAGACGCGATCGCCATTCTTCAACTGACGCAGTGCCCATCCGAAGTCGCAGGGTTCCATGTCACTCCCCCTGCTCTTGATCGAGGGTTCTGGCCACGTCAGCACCACATGCTGCGTATCCGGCTAGGTCAACCCATGAGTCCTCGTGCAGTGGGTTGACGGCGATCCTTGCGATCTTGAGCAGGGCGAGCATCGCTGCCACATCGGAACTGAGCAGGGTGTCCATCCCCAGGTAGGCAGCCCACATGGCTGCAATCCGCTCGAAGGACTGCTCTGGTGGCCCGTAATGGAGGTTGCGGTCTCTGGTGACGATGTGGGCTGCCCGGCCAAGGATGTCCAGCCGGTACTCGGCTGATGGGTCCAACTGTGGCTCAGGCTCGATCATCTCGGGTACTGGCCACTGCCCACCGTTGCCGCTGTTCATGTCCTGCAGGGTCTCGACCAGATGGGGAGGGATCTGCTCGGGCTCGGTCTCCTCCAGGTACTCACGCTTGCGCACGGTCATGGAAACCCTCCGGCAGGTTGATGAACACGGTCAGGGTGAGGGTTGTCACGCTGTTGGCACCGAAGACAAGGATGAGGTCGCTGTCTGCGGGCACATGGTCTGCTGGTGGAAGCCACTGGTTGGCTTCACGCAGGGAGTCGTACATCGCCCGCGCCCTGGTATCCATCACATCGGGTCGGTAGACCAGGTGCACATCAGCCTGCTGGTCCTCCACCTCACGTTCCACGTACTCAGTCATCTGGTCTCCTTGGCGATCTTGCCCTCGTAGAAGGGGAGTACCCACTTCTCGCCCGTGAGTCTAGGTGTCACATGGCGTTCTTGGGGATGTTTGGGGGAGCCGGTCAACACCTTGATGGGCGTTGTTAGGTACTGCTCCTCCAACAGCATGAAGGAGCCGTCAACGGGTCCACCGAGCCAGTAGACCCGGACCACGCTCACGGCTCCTCCAGTGCTTGATAGTGCAGTCTCACCAGGCGATAGCACAAGGGGGACCAGCCCCATACCTCCTGCTGCTCACCGCCCTTGGTGGTGACACTGGAGACGGTATAGGAGTTGGGCTGATCCCCAGGAACCTCAACCACGACAGTCAACTTGTCCTCTGGCATCTCCCGGTACTGACCGGACAGTGGACCACCGACTAGGAGAGCCATCATGCTGGGAGTCTTGCAGATGCAAGTCCCCTATAGCCCTACTTACTACAAGACAAGAGAGGGAGCCTTCGACCTCGCTTCGCTCGGTCTTGGCTCCCTCTTCTAGTCCTTGCTGAAAGATCACTAGAGATGCTCTTACCTGGTAGGTATTGAGCAGAAGAGTCCCCTAGGTAGTCGCTCCTCTTCCGCGCTGGCCGCCGGGCTTCGGCTTGTGGCCTACGCCCCCGGCGTCTGGCGCGTCTTCGTCGCTCCTACGGAGGCGTTCACGATCCTATCACATGTGTCAAGAGGATGGAAGTAGGTGTCAGCAGGCGTTGACTGGTGTCAGTGAGTGTGAGATAATGGTTTTTACCAGAGGTGAGCGAAGCCATGCCCTGTACCAGTGGCTTCCCTTGGCTCATCTGTGGTTCGCTGCCCACACCTGAACGACCTGACACACGTTCTGGGTGTGGGCTTTGCCATGTCCAGGGCAATCTGGAAGGAGACCAGATTGGACGCTGTACCCAGCCATCTATCAGTGGTCAACATCAACCCAGGAGAGCAGGAACTACCGCCCGAGGCCTATGTGATCAGTGCCTTGGTGCAGTCCGGTTCGTACAACATCGAGGCTCATGGCCTCACCAACGAGCACTTCATGTCCTTCAGGCAGGTCAACCTGTTCTTGCGGACATACCAGGAGCAGGCGAGGACTGCTCCACCCCTGCACCTGCTCCTCGACAAGTTCCCCCGGTTCCCATTCCAGCCGGGGGTTTCTGCTGTCTGGGCATGCAAGCAGTTGCAGTTGGCCCATCGTGAGCGGCACATGCTCAGGTCGATGGCCAAGGTGGGCACCATGCTCAGCGAGGGTCGCATCGACGAGGCTGGTGACCTCTGGCGTATCTCAGCGAAGTCCACATCAGCACCAGTGGGCACGATGCGGGCCAGCAATGCCTATGCACCAATCGTCCGACCTGAGACGGATCTTGGACTGACGGTCCCGGTACTAGCGGGGACCATGACCAAGTACTGCCAGGGCATCCAGCCCGGCAACCTCTGGTACATCTCAGGCATCCCTGGCATGGGCAAGTCCTATCGGCTTGTCGAGCATGCGATCTTGGCTGTCGAGGCTGGCTGGGACGTGGCCTTCTTCAGCCTGGAGATGCCCGAGATCGAGACCAACGAGCGCATCCAGAAGATGCTCATGCCTGGAGCGGAGAACCCGTTCAGCGATGAGTTCTACGAGACGCTCGCTGCTCGCACTGCTGAGTACGGGGCACTGACCGTGTACACCGGACCCACGACCATCGCTGACATCGAGTCAGTGGCTGTCGAGGGCACGTTGGTGATCATCGACTACGTGTCGAAGATCAGGGCACCTGATGGTCTTCGGGCCATCACGGACTACCGACTGGCTGCAGCACTCTCGGCTGAGTTGCGGGACATCGCACTGCACAACAACGTGCCTGTCCTCTCAGCCATCCAGTTGAACCGGAGTGCGTACAACGCCAAGGAGTCGAGCATGAGTCAGACCGCTGAGACTGACCAGTTCAACAAAGACCCCTCGGTGATGATCAGCATGCTGCGCATGTCAGAGACGGTGATCTTGAACACCATCCTGAAGAACCGGAGCAACGTGTCCGGGCGCAAGTTCTACACCAGGTTCTCCGCTGACTCAGCCAGAGCAGTGGAGTTGTCCTTCGACGAGGCCAACGAGGCCATGTACGAGGACGCAGAGAAGTCCATCACTCACTAGCAGTACAGGAGACCAGTTCATGAACGTGAACGGCTATGAGATCGACGACAAGAACATACGTGTGGAGGTGATCGACGGGGAGACACAACGGATCATCAACAAGAAGGGCATGGAGCAGTTGATCCGCCAGCACGGCACGCCGGAGGGGTTTGAGTTCCTCAAGGCAATCAAGAAGCACGAGCACGGCGATGAGTGACCTTGAGCCCCTCGCATGGGGCGGCGGCAACCTGGAGTTCGCACCTGGGCCTGATGGCGAACCTTGGATCTTCCTGGCGGCCCTCTGTCGGATGCTGGACATCAACAACCACAGGCAGGTCGCTTCGCGGCTGGATGAAGACGAGAAGGGCGTCATTACTAGTGACACCCTTGGTGGACCTCAGGAGACGATCATCGTCAGCGAGACCGCTGCGTACCAGATCATCATGCAGTCGCGGAAGCCACAGGCCAAGCAGTTCATGCGGTTGGTAGCAGATCACATCAAGAGCCTGCGCAAGCATGGCCACGCCATGGCCAACGTCTCGTCGGACAACATGGCGTTGCTTGTCTCAGATCCCATTGGGGAGATGATGCTGAACGCCGCTGCGGCACGCGCAGAGCATCTCGGTCTGGTGGCACGCACCAACGAGATCGAACGCAAGTTGGCATCCCTCGGTGATCTCGATGATGCCTACACCACGATCATCGGCTGGTTCAACCGTAACGGTGGCACTGTCGATGATGTCGATGCCCAGATCATGGGCAAGCATGCTTCAAAGGTATGCCGTAATCGGAACATCAAGATCGGCGTGGTCAAGCACGAGCGGTGGGGGTCAGTGCAGACCTACCCCGAGTCCATCGTCACCGAGACGTACGAGTGGTTTGCGGGCAGGAGGCGGTCCTGATGCCCACACAGATAGAGATGCAGGCCATGTCTGCACAGATCAACCAGGCCAGGGCGATGGAGCGCATAGCCAAGGCGTTGGAGACCATCGCAGACAGCATGGCCAAGGACCATGATGACCACTCTGGCTGAGGCACTTGCCTTCGGTCAGGGCGTTGAGCGTCCTTTCCTGTGTCCATCACATGAGGACACGAACGCATCGGCATCAGTGAACGTGGCCCTTGGTGTCTGGTACTGCTTCTCATGCCAGTCCCACGGGACGCTGAATGACCATGTGCCCACCATCGACGAGGCACTGAGCGTCCTGTCCGGCAAGGCCAAGCCTCGGGTGTACGCCGAGTCATGGCTGGACATCTTCGACGCCTACCAGCCGAGCCCGTACTGGGCGAAGCGGTACGGGGCTGATCTCGCTGCCTACTTCAGGTGCGGGACTCATCCTGTGACGGGCAATCCCACCTACCCCTTGCGCGGTCCAGACGGGCTGCCACGGGGTGTGGTGCAGAGACAGGAGGGCGACCCCAAGTACCTGTATCCGGCGGGGGTCCGCATCTCCGACACATTCTTCGGCAGGCTCAAGCCCAAAGGGGTAGTGGTACTGCTTGAAGGTGCCTCCGATGTCATGGCAGTCCACTACGACGGTGATGTCCCTCGGGACTGGTCCGTGCTGGGTTGCTATGGGTCGGGGGTACACGCCCCGCAGATCGACCTGCTGCGGGATGCAGCGCCGAGGCTGATCGTCACGGCGTTCGATGCTGACAAGGCTGGCTACAACGCAGCACGCCTTGCAGTGAAGTCATGCTCCGAGATCGCTCCAGTCATCACCCATGACTGGGCCAAGCAGGGAGTGAACGACCCCGGTGAACTGGCCGGGAAAGCAATGTCAGCCCTCCGTACTACGGTGGGGACACGCCCCAACAAGGGGAAGAAGAAGGAGACCACGCATGACAGATGACGAAGCACAGGAGCACAACAGCACGGAAGAGGTCGAACGCTCGATCCTCGAACTGGCGAGCCTGAAAGAGCAGAAGAAGGAGATCGAGGCGGAGATCGCAGACATCGAGAAGTACCTCGACAAGGCGCTGGAGAAGGAGCATCGCTTCGAGGATGGCCCCGATCAGGTGAGCGCCACCGTGGTCCGTGGGTACGTGGATCGCTTCGACGACCACCTCATCTCCACCCGGTACAAGACCATCTGGGATGTCGTGACCAAGAGGGTCATCGACAAGGCCCTGTACCTGGACGCCGTTCGCATCGGCACCATCACGCCGGAACTGCACACCAAGTTCCACCACAGCGTTCCCAAGAAGTCCTACGTGATGGTCACGCGCATCAAGCACGAGGAGGACGAGTGAGCGCCCCGTCCGGTGGACAGGATCGTGCACTCGGACGCATCGGCTTCCAGTTCTACGTGAACGGGAAGTCCCAGTGGGCCACGGGCGAGTACGAGACGTACCGCCAGGAAGGTGAGACAGAGGAAGAGGCGATGGTTCGGGCCAGCGACAACGCCCTCTCAATCGCATTCGAGATCAGAGACAACTTCGTCTCCAAGCACAAGGAGCACTGAGCAGCATGGACATGGGCAAGTGGAACTTCATGGATGACGACGAGATCGCAGACTCGCGGTCCAGTCGTGGCGACAAGAGCAGGGTGTTCATCACCAGCCTCAAGGCTGACATGCCGCAGGTCTTCTACTTCCTCACCAAGCCCGGTGAGTGGGCAGGAGACTGGGTCAACTTCAGGGAACTGAACACGCGGGAGGGCCTTCAGGTCGGCCCGGACCTCCCCTCCGACCTCCGCTTCGGGGTGATGGTGCAGGACTACCGCATCACTGCCAACGACATCACCGGGGCTCGTGGGTACGAGTACGACAACAACCTCGATCCCATCACTGCCGGTACGCCGGGCAACCAGTTGTGGGCCGTGGGCGCACGCAACACCGACTCCAACGGCCTGATCCGGGTGCAGTGGAGGTGCGGGATCAACGTGGTCGATGCGATCACGGGGTACCAGAAGATCCTCAAGGTGAGCCTCACCGCCAAGGACGACCTGAAGAGGTACTTCGCCGTCAAGGATGAGGACGGGGACTTCGACATCAACGGGCGTCCCTACGAGGTTCTGTACACGGGTGAGGGGTTCAAGTGGAACCTCGCCATCCGTCCGGTGCGTCCCGGCAGCACGGTGATGCGCGAGGGCAAGTCCGTCGAGGTGCCTGCGGTGCCGGAACTGGGCTCTGCCATCGACATCCGGCAGGTGCTCATCGAGCAGCGCGAGGAGTTGGACGCGCTGCTGGCCTCCATGCCCACCCGCTCAGGCAACCCGGTGGACACCTCGATGGCTCCTGACTTCGTGCAGGAGGCGGTGGCGGAGATGGAGAGTGCCTTCACGCCTGAGGCCAAGGGCGATGCGCTCACCGAGAAGTACCTGGCGATGAGCCCGGCACGTCTGCGCTCGATGCTGGCCAAGGCCAAGATCGACGTGGAGCGTGGGGCAACGAAGGAAGCGATGGCCACCATCGCTGCCGAGAACAACCTGTAGCAGTCAACAGGTTCGTTCTGTACCTGTAGGTCCGGTCACTGGGAGGGGGCGTGCTTCGGTGCGCCCCCTCCCTTCTTTCAGGTAGGGGTGCCTTAGACCCCACCCCTTCTTTCAGGTCGAAAGGAGACCACATGGTCTGGACACACGTTCACAGCATGTTCTCGGCCAAGGATGCGCTACCCCATCCGGTGGACATCGTGGCAAGAGCATCACAGTTGAGACTTCCCGCATTGGCCCTGACTGACCACGGCAACATGGGCGGGATCGTTCAGTTCTACCTCGCCTGCCGCAAGGCAGGCATAGAGCCACTGCCGGGTATCGAGGCCTACGTGGCCTTCGAGCGCAGCAGGGAGGGCAAGGGTCGCAAGCGGGCTGAGACGTTCCATCTCACGATGCTGGCGACCAACCTGCAGGGCTACCGCAACCTCGTGGCCCTGAGCAACCAGGCTCACCGCAACTTCTACTACCAGCCGGTCATCGACCTCGGTGATCTGGCACAGGCAGCCGAGACAGGTGGGCTGGATGGCATCTACGGGCTCTCAGGCTGCTGGTTCGGCCTCGGCCCAAGGATGCTGCGGGAGGGCAGCCCCATGGCTGTCCTGGGGCTCCTGAAGGCGCTTTCCGGGTGGTTCGGTTCGGGGTTTGCCATCGAGTTGATGCACCACGAGATCAAGGACGATGCCCATGACGACAGCAGGCACGTCGAGATGCTGCATGCGGTGTCTGAACGTCTCGACCTGCCCACTGTGATCAGTCAGGACAGCCACTACGTGTACGAGCAGGACCGGGCTGACCACGACTTCTACAAGGGGCTCACGTCCTGGGGTCGTCCTGATGAGGCGCAGTGGCCCGGCAAGTTGGGCTACCACATGGTGGGCTTCGACGAGGTGAAGCACCTCTACCCCAAGCCCATCTGGGACAAGGCGATGGACGGGATGCTGGACCTGTACAACATGGCCCACGTTCGCATCCCGGAGTTGGAGTCCTACTCCCTGCGGGTGCCTGACATGGCACTCACCGTCGATCCGATGGCGGCGATGGAGAGGGTGTGTGATGCCGCTCTGCTCAGCGCAGTGGAGGGCAAGCACATCGCCAAGGCTTCCTCCAAGAGGTACTGGAACCGGCTGGAGGACGAGTACGAGGTCATCAAGTCATCGGGGTTTGCTCCCTACCTGATGCTGGTCAGGGAGGTGTGCCAGGAACTGGAGAAACGAGGGATCGTCTGGTCTGTCCGTGGTTCAGCCAGCGGATCGCTCGTGTGCTTCCTGCTTGGCATCACCTCGTTCGATCCACTGAAGTGGAGACTGAGGTTCGACAGGTTCCTGTCCAGCGACAGGACGAAGCCGCCCGACATCGACATCGACATGGACCCGGAGTACCGGGAGGAGATGTTCGACTACCTGGGCAGCAGATTCCACACCCTGCGCATCGGCACATGGTCGAAGTTCAAGTTGACCGCAGAGGACGACGACGACTTCAACCCGGAGAAGCCACAGCGTGGGTCACTGCCGGTCCAGTACAAGTACGCGGTCGGCAAGATCCTTGAGAGCAAGTACGGGTCTGACCGCAAGCGGTGGCCCCGTGAGGCTCATGACGAGTGGAACGGGGAGATACCGCCAGAGGACTGGAAGCGGTTGCAGGCGCTGGACAAGTACAAGGCGTACAAGAACTACAGCACCCACGCAGCAGGGCTCATCATCACCGATGACGAGCAGACCATCGCTGACATCCCACAACTCAACGTCACGGGCAAGGACTACATGGTCTCCGCCTTCGACAAGGACGACGTGGAGCGTCTGGGGCTGGTCAAGTTGGACCTGCTCAACCTGAAGTTGCTGACCGCGATCCGTGTCATGCAGCAGGTGTCAGGGGTGGCTCATGGCGACGTGCCGCTGGATGCCAAGGTGTTCACCCACCTGAACCGGGGCCGTGTCACAGGCATCTTCCAGTTGGAGGGTGGGTCAACCAGGCGAGGGCTACAGCGCCTGAAGCCAAAGCGGATAGAGGACTTGGTGGCTGCGGTCGCCCTGTTCCGTCCGGCCACGATTGACTCCGGTGCCACTGAGGACTTCCTGAAGCGGAGGGCCAAGGAGGTGCCGATCCCAGCAAGGCACAGCCTCATCGAGGAAGTGACCAAGGAGACCTACGGCATCCTGCTCTACCAGGAGCAGGCCATCGAGATCTTCCGGTCTCTGGGCATGACCATCGACGAGATCGAGGCTGCTCGTGGTGCCATCAAGGCCAGCAACGCTGGTATCCACGCCGCTGGTGAGGTTCTGGATGAACTGATGCTCCGTGTGCAGTCGCTGGGGTATGGGCTTGAGATGAGCGTGTACGACGTGGAATGGCTGGTCCACACGCTGAAGACCTTCTCCGGCTACTCGTTCAACCGCTCCCATGCTGTGGCCTATGCGGTGTGGGCGTACAAGTCAGCGTGGTACTCGCTGCACCACCCGGTGGCGTTCTGGACCGGGATGCTCACGGCCCACTCGGGCAACTCGGAGAAGGAGCGGGTCAGGGACTACATCGTGGCTGCCATGGGTGCAGGGGTCACGATCCGTCAGCCCAACGTCCGCATCTCCGGTGTCACATACCGGGCTGACCCACGGGCGCAGTTCATCTACAAGGGGCTGCAGTCCATCGACGGCATCGGCATCAAGACTGCCGAGGAGATCGTCCGCAACCAGCCGTACACCAGCCTTGACGACTTTGCTGTCAAGGTGTCCAACCGGCTGGTGACCGGCAGCAAGAACCTCGGCTTGGGTGTCCACCCAGCCGAGTGCACTGGGGCTGTTGCCCTGCTTCACAACGCCGGAGCCCTCAAGGGGCTGGAGTTCGAGAAGGAGACCAAGTGAAGAAGATCATCAAGCAGACCGTGCTCATACCCGATCCAAGGAGACTGGCGGACGACCTGATCGCTCTGCTCGACCTGATGGAGCAGACCACTGGCGTCTTCGACCGCAAGCGCATCCACATGGAGGTCATGTCCCACGCCCGGATCTGCCACTCCAGCGTGATGGTCAGCGAGGAGACGACGCTGGCCAGCGTCATGGATCTGGGCCGCTACAACATGCACCTGGGCCGCGAACTTGAGCACGAACTGGCCATAGGTGTGCTCAAGGAACTCACCATCATCACATCAGAGGAGACCAGATGAAGAAGCATCGCATTGCTCTGGGAGCAGTGTCAGCAGCAGTGTTCTGTGTGACGCTGATGGCAGGTCTGTTCAGGTGACCCGCGAGGACCAGACCATCACTATGGCCGCAGCCGCCGAGTTGATCCGTCAAGCCCGCGCCGACGAGGGGAAGCGGAACGCCATCGCGGAAGTCGAACGAGCATGGGCAGAGCGGGCCGCCCTCCGCGCCAATGTGGAGGCGCTGGATGTGTTTGTAACCACCAACAATCTGCTTGGAACTACCCGATACGTGCGTCTAGGTGACGTGCTCGCCCTGATTGACGGGGGCAGTGATGACTGACCACGATCCGATCTGCCAAGCAGACCCCCTTGACGACATCTACTTCTGCATGTGCGAGTTCATCGGCAAGGTCCGCGCCGATGAGCGGGAGAAGGTCAAGGCCGAGTACGTCCCGGTGTTGATGGAGCACCTGCGTCGGGAGGCTGGGTTCGCCGACCTCCGCGCCAAGGTGGAGGCGCTGCACGAAGAAGCAGCAGGCTCCCCCGACAGGTGGGACGACGCCTTCCAACTGGTCCTCGCCCTGATTGACGGGAGCAGCGATGAGTGAGTTGCCAGCACCGCACACATGGAAGGCACCCGCCACAGTCCACGACTCTCTGTGCCGACAGCAGCACTGGGAGGGGGGCGACTGTTTCGACTGCCGACTGATCGCCAAGGTCCGCGCCGACGAGATGGAGAAGGCTTACGCCGATGTGATCCCAAGAGTTCGCATGGCACATGCACAGTTGCGCGCCAAGGTGGAGGCGCTGACGCCTATCGGCGTTGTGTACCCCCACGGTCTCGACGTGCTGGTGCCGAGGACGTTGATCGACCGCGCCGACGTGCTCGCCCTTCTGGATGGGAACGGAGATGAGGGCTGATGGTGAGGGTCCAGTGAGCGACAAGATCCTCATCTGCCACTGGGCCAACGGGGGACATTGGAACAGCATCAATGTCTCCGTTGAGGCACTTGAGGGACATGAGAACCACGTCTGGGACATCTGGCCCGCCGTGGACGGTGTCACTGAGGGACAGAACTGGAACAGGGGCGAGAACGTCTACGTCAACGGCTGTGAGACCACACGGCCAGGGCAGCCCCTACCCACTCCTGAGCCGACGCCATCGGAGTCAGTGGCACCCAGTCCAACGATCACGGTGACAGCAACCGCTGTCCCGACACCAGCACCCACTGAATGCGAGACGGGAGTGAACGAGGCAGCGTTGCTGGTGCCACTGTCAGTGGCATTGGCTGCGGCTGCGATGTGGGATCGCTGGAGGAGACGAAATGGCACTGAAGAGGTGTAGGTGGTGTGGCCAGTTCGTGCTGGCCAACACCGAGCCGACCACCAGAACCATCATGGGCGGCTTGGTCGGCGCTGAGTGGCGCACGGTCCAGCAACTGCTGTGCCCTGTGTGTGCCAAGCAGTGGTCGATGGACATGCCGTGGAACAAGGAGGCAGACCTGACACTGCCTCTTGAGGTACTACCTGACAAGGAGACCAGATGAGTGACATCCCGTTCGTGGTGATCGGCCACGGAGAAGACCCGCCTTGGATCGACCTGGACAACTCGTGTCCGACCTGCGGTGAGCCCGACCTGCCGCTGCTTGATTCCGTCCCGCCGGGCATCTCGTACATCCAGCACTGTGACGGCGTGTGGGTGCGTGGCCCACTCAACCTGAAGGAGACCAGATGAGCAGCAAGGAGTGGAGCATCTCGAAGGATGAGTGGTGGCCAGTCCTGGAACTGGTGCCACCGAACAAGTTCGACCCGGTTCGTGTGATCCCCGACGAACTGATGCTGCGGTACCACGAGACCCGCGAGGCGTTCGAGGCCGTGCAGAGCGAACTGTGGAAGATCTTCGACCCCGAGGGGGACAAGTGAGCAAGTTCACCGATCAGGTCGCTGACCTGCTCATGGGCGGGGACAAGCCGGTCACGCAGGCCATGCATGACTGGGATGGCGTGCTGGACTCATGGGCGATCATGCGAGTGGCCAGCCAGGAGATTCTGGACAATGCCGAGGCCACTGATCGCAGTGATGGTCGTGGTCGGATCAGGCCCTCCAACCTGTCATCACCGTGCGCCCGGCTGCACGCCTTCTCCTGGCTGGGAGCGCCGAACGACCTCGGCAACACCTCGCTCATGGACGACGGCACCCAGCGCCACTACTACTGGCAGAAGGTGGGGCTGAGTGCCGGGTTCCTGAAGGACATCGAGACCAAGGTTGAGGTGGAGTCGCTGGGCATCAAGGGCTCCATCGACGGGCTGATGACGGACGGCTCGATCTTCGAGTTGAAGGTCACCGGCCCCAAGTTGTACGAGCAGCGCATCGCAGCACGGGAGCCAACTCACTCCCACCTGCTGCAGGTCCACGCCTACATGAAGGCGATGGAGGTGGACCGCGCGTCCATCGTCTACGAGCGCCGCTCCTACTCGGTGGACTGGCACGAGTTCCGGGTGCAGTTCGACCCGGAGATCTGGAAAGAACTGAAGGAGTTGGCGTACCCCGTGCTCGAAGCCATCGAGCAGCGGGAACTGCCTCCCATGCTGCCGATCTGCGAGGGCCTGTCCAGCAACACCTTCAAGAACTGCGGCTACCGGGCCATCTGCCCGTCCGCGCACTTCACCACCTCATGGTGACCAGCACCTCGCTCCGCCTGCGCAACGACCTGTACGAGCGCAGCAGCGGTCACTGTGAGGTCGCAGGGGAAGTCCTCTCCCACTCGTTCGCGGTGCATCACCGCAAGCGCCGCTCACAAGGCGGGACAGACGAGATCACGAATCTCATGATCGTGTGCCACTTCCACCACAACGGAGGTACGCACTCGATCCACGCCCAACCGGCCATGTCATACCAGCGTGGTTGGCTGGTGCACGAACCGGATGATCCAGCAGCAGTACCCATGCAGAGGTTCGTCCGGCTGTACGACACAGCAGGTGAATACCCCTTCTTCCTCCTGACAGAGGAAGGGCTGTACGTCCCAACACAAGAAGGAGACCGTCATGGAGGTTCGTAACCTCATCAAGCCCAACGCCGTCTTGGTGCAGATCACCGAGATCGGACGCGGGGACGTGTACAAGCGGCTGGAGAAGCCGTCGTACGGCGAGCCCAAGGTCGTGTTCGGCAGCGTCATCGACGTGCTGAACAACGGCGAAGAGTCCACGCTCGTCGCTCTGGAGTTCACCCCGGAGTCCTACGGCCCGACCATCAACGCCACCGTCAAGGTGTTCAACGGCCAGATGGAGGTCACCCTGTTCCCCTGCACCATCGAGGAGTACAAGGAGTCCCTCGACCTCGCCATCGCCTCGCAGAACAAGGCGGTCGGACTGGCCGAGGCCGACTACCAGGCCAAGTTGACCGTGCTCAACAGCATGATCGACCAGAGCCGCATCGCCCTGTCCATCCCCAAGATGTCGGCGGTCGAGTCGTGAGGCTCGGCAGCGGAGCGGGCGAGGTGACCGAGGAGGGCAAGGTCAACGTCATCAAGGTGTTCGGCTCCTGCATCGTCTGCGGGGAGCAGAGCGAGGTCGAGTTCGACGACAGCCCTGACGATCAGGAGGGGTTCGTGGCCTGGCAGCGGGGAGAGTTAGTCCAGGTTGCGTTCGCGCACTGGACCGAACCGAAGCGGGAGTTGCTGATCTCTGGCACCCATCCGGCTTGTTGGAAGGTTCTCACCCTGCCAGAGGACGACGATGACTGAACCTCTGATGACTCCCTACGAGGTGGAGCGCAAGTTGCTCGAACTCAGCAGGGACATCGACGAGGCGACGGAAGACCTCATCGAGGCCGAGACGGCGTTCACCTCCAGCAAGCGTTCGCTGGAGATGGCACTGGCAAGGGCTCGGGCGGACATCTCCGAGCAGTACCGCAACGACAAGTTGACGGTGCAGGAGAAGGCCGACATCGCACTGCTCAAGTGCGAGCAGCAGGTCATTCAGGCGGACGCGCACGAAATCTGGGTCAAGGGTTCCAAGGCTCGGGTGAACGCCCTCCGAACGCAGGTGGACATCATCAGGTCCATCGGCACGTCTGTCCGGTCCTCTATGGACATGGCCTGACAGGCACACTGGGATCGTGACTGATCCCTTGGGAGTGGACTACGGCAGCCATCGTGTTGCTGTAGTCCACTCCCACTCGGGTCTTACACGCATGTTGGCCCTTCCTGCTGACGACCCGATCATCAACAGGCAAGTGCTTGCGGAGTGGCTATACGGCCATGTGCTGGTGACGAAGCCAGGCATCGTGGCTGTCGAGAGTCCTATCGTCGGGATGTCTCGCAACCTTCAGACCGGATTGAACCTGGCCATGATGGCGGGTGCCCTATCAGCAGCGGCTGGTGCAGCGGGCGCACAGGTTGTGCTCGTCGCACCAGCCTCGTGGAAGAAGCAGGTGATGGGACGTGGCAATGCCAGTAAGGACGAGGTTGCGGAATGGCTTGAGCGGGAACAACCCATTCGCCGAGCACGATGCGGCACTGACCAGGATCTCATCGACGCAACTTGCATCAGCCTGTACGCCTCGTCCCTTCTGGAGAGAGTCAGCCCTGTGCTCGGGGATGAGCGTGGACCTGTTCTTCGGAGGAAGCGACGGCCTCCCGCAGTCGATGCGCCAGATCGAGATGTCGAAAGCCGTGTGCAGGCAGTGCCCGGTACAGCAGGACTGCTTGATCTTCGCGCTGCAAAGACACGAGCAACACGGCGTGTGGGGCGGGATGGCGCGGCATGAGCGTGACCGTGCCCTGACCAAGCACGAGGGTGATATCGCTGCCGTGGTGCGAGACTACGAGGCGAGAGTGCTTCTGGGGAGTCTGGAGGAATCCTGTGACTAAGAGAGAGTTCATACGCGCGGTGCCGACTACCGCGCTGGACGTGCAGGAGAAGCAGGATGAGCAGGCACGTCTCGCCTACGAGATGCGCCAGGACGGCAAGAGTTGGTACTCCATCGCCAAGGCCCTGGGACTCACTGAGTCGGCAGCAAGCCAGTCGGTCTCCCGAGCGATGGAGCAGGCCGCAGGATATGTGAGCGAGCAGGCCAAGCGGAACCTGCTTGCCCTTGAGGTGTCCCGGCTGGACCGCCTGCAGGAAGTCGCATGGCCCCAGGCGATGCAGGGCAATCTGCGGATGATGGACATGGCGCTGCGGATCATCATGGCCCGCGCCAAGGTGCAGCAACTGGATGTCATCCCAGACACGAGCATCACGAACAACACCCTTGTCGTCACCGGCTCCTCCGAGGAGTACGTGGCCGCTCTACGGGCCATCGCCGGAGTTGGCCAGTGAGCATCACGCAACTGACGGTTCGCGGTGGCACAGCGCCGTGGGTGGACACAGTCATCGAGTGGCAAGGGGTGGCGACCACATGGACGCTCACCAATACCGCCACCTCAACCGTGCTCTACACAGGGCCTCTGACTCGATACCAGATGGTCAGCGTGCCGGAGACGATCTACTTTCTGAGGTTGTCCGATGGCGCGGGAGCCATCCAGGACATCGCATACGTGTCCCCACCGATCTCAGCCCCGGTGGAACTGGTAGCCAAAGATGTCACCGACACCTCAGCCACCCTTGCATGGGTGCAGGTGGAGGCAGCAACCACGTACGAGGTGCTTGTGGATGATGTCTCGTACAACGTCCTGCCTCCGCCTCCTCCAGTCGAGGAGGGCGACCCGACCTACCCAAACCTGGGTCTGGGTGGACTGGAGCCGGATCGCACCTACTCGGCGAAGACCAGGGCGTTCATGGACGATGCGTCATCGTGGTGGTCCCCGACCATCTACTTCACCACCCTACGGACCAAAGATGCTGAGGCATCTCAGTACGAGTACCCGCCCTCGGTGGCAAGGACGTACAACCCGTCCGGCTGGCTGCCGGACGGTAACCAGTTGATCCACGGCTCCGGTGCAGATTTCGGCAACGTAGCCGGTATCCACACCACGGTCTTCATGTACTCCGCAGACTCGCTGAGGTCACTGCGGGAACTGGCAGGTGTACGGGTGCTCACCGCTCAGGTGTCCATCACCAGGTTCCCGGCGGAGTCGGACCCACGGATGGTGATGTCGCACTGGCTGCTCCATGACATGGACGTGATCCCGGCAGGAGCGCCTACCTTCGTGGCCCCTGCAATGGGCGTGGACTCTGGGCAGGTGGCTCTGTCACAGCAGGCATGGATGTCGATACCGACAGGGTGGATCGACTCGATGATCGCCGGGACAGCAGAAGGATTTGGGTGGGGCGGGGTGGCTGGGCGCTACATGCTCGCGCATCCCATCAGTGATCCAATCAGGCCCGCCAACGGCACTCTGCGCATCACAGTCGGATAGGAGGACAGGTGACGATCACAACTGGGTCATTCGACTCATTCGGCATTCCACAGGGCAGCCCGAACCGGCTGGACGACATCGCTGATGTCGATACTGCCGAGGTGAAGGAGGGCAACACCATCCAGCACAGGGGTGGGCGGTGGGTTCCGGTGGACGGCAACGAGGTGGCCATCTCCAACACCCTGCCGGAGGACCGTGGGGTTGAACTGTGGATCAACCCGGAGGAGGGGGAACTGTCCGCTGGGGTCGTTGCCGAGTACACATGGACCTACGACACCCCAGAGACGATGGCTGACCCCGGCAGCAGCAAGGTCCGCACCAACACCCCCTCGGGCACCACGCCGACCCAACTCGCTATCAGCGCCTTCACCAAGTCCGGTCTGGATGTCGGCAACGTGATCCGGCAGTTCCTGCCCGGTGATGTCATGTACTTCCAGCAGTTCGACAACTCCGTCAACTGGGGCAAGTACGAGATCACTGGTGCCCCTGTGGACAACACAACGTGGTTCCAGTTCCCGGTCTCCCCACTGGGCTCTGCAGGTACGCCCATCGGCAAGAACACCGAGGTGCTGGTCAGGTTCACCTACGGGGCCAACAGCGCGAACGTGGACCCCCGGTACGTCGCAGTCAAGGGCGACAAGATGGAGGGAGAACTGGATGTCCAGGGCACGAAGACCAACACCACCGGGATTCTCCTTCCCGGCAGCGAAGCCATGGTGAAGTGGCCCACCCTCGACGTTGGGTTATATGCCGACAACCAGAACCTGCACGTCGCTAGCCAAACAGCAACGGCCTACCGGAACATCTCCGCTGCTGCTCCGACGCTTCCAGACCAACTGACGCCCAAGTCCTACGTGGACGCAGTCTCTTACCCCGGCTACTACGGCTGGGCCGGTCGGTCGATGCAGACAGACAAGGCACTCACTGCTGATGTCCACAACGGCTTGATCTTCGAGGGGGCCTACACGCTGCCGCCTGGCATGACAGCGATGACGTACTCGACCGGGGCGATTGCTGGTGTGACCGGCACCTGCTCGCTGTTCACGATCCTGAAGACTGCTTACTACCAGGTCAACCTCATGGTCGATGTCCTGCACGCGACCCTGAACAACGAGGCCCTGTTCACCGTGACGTACTGGACCAATGCCAGCGCTACGTCGGCCAACTACGGAGTCAAGCAGTTGGTCGGTTCTTGGGGAAACCGACTGCCTCAACTGATACATGGGTGGACCCGAAGCGCAGGTGACGTAATCGGTGTCTCGATCCGACCTATCGGGGCCAGCGAGACCGGCTGGATCGCCAGTTACGCTGGCATCACGATTGTGAGCATGTGATGGCCAGGCTCTACTACCGCGACCCGCTGACTGACGCGATGGTCGCTCTAACCCTTGGTAGCACATCTACTGGTGAGACCAACGAGGTCACCATCTCTGCCACTGCACCCACTGACGACTCCGAACTGTGGATGGACACCACGGCAGGCAAGTTGAAGTACCGCCACCCAACAACGGGCGTGTACACGGATGTCCCGATTGACCTTGGTTCAGCGGGCATCGACGGCACCATCACTGCAGGGGCTGGCATGACTGGCGGTGGCAAGCAGTCCACCAGCCCAACTCTGAACGTCGGTGCTGGGTCTGGCATCTCAGTCACAGCCGATGCAGTGGCAGTGAACAAGGGCACGTTGGACACCTGGTACGCGCCTGTGAACGGCCAATCAGGGACGACGGTCACCGACTGGAACTCGGCGGTCAACAACGGCACCACCTACCGGGCCAGCGGTGCTGCCAATGCGCCTGACACCGGATGGTTCATGGGCTACTGCATGAGCCATGACGCCAACTACAAGGTGCAGATACTGACCCCGTACGCCAATGCCAGGTGGACCACTGGCGGGACGCTGTGGATGCGGGAGAAGGAGAACAACGTCTGGGGTGACTGGAACCGCCTTGGCATCTACTCCTACTCGCGCGACCTCCTGGACGCTGGGACCTTCGTCCAGCACAACGGAACGGGCAACAGCACTGGTGTCAAGCGCTGCTTCTACGGCATGGTCAAGGACAAGGCCACGAACAACGCCAGCAACGCCGACGCATGGCGGGTGACCTACTACAACACCGCAGGCTCGTATGTGGGGCGTGCCATCGACATCCCATTGGGAACGGGAGTGGTCAGCCATCCACAAGGTCACAGCACCACCATGAGCGCGCTGAGGACCAGGAAGCCGATCCTGGCTGACACCGCTGCGACAGTGGGTGTCGTCATGGAGATCGTTGCCGCTGCACTGGCGAGTGCTGGTATCGACATCAACCCGACTGCGGTAGCCCGCCTGGTAGAGGAGTCAACCGAATGACCGGCGTCACACCCCAAGGGATCAGGTTCCCGAACAACCCGTCCGACTACGCCGACATCATCAAGTTCTTCAAGGAGATGGCGGACGACGTAGACAGCAAGTTCGTCCCTAAGACGGGCAACACGGCCATCACCGGGGAGTTGCAGGCCAAGACGTTCAAGTCCACCAACGGTGGCACCACGCAGTCCGCGACAGTGCTGCAGACCGGGCCATCGTCGTCCAGCGCCTTCACCTTCTACGACGACAACCAGAGGATCGACGGAGTCGCTGGGCGTCGGCTGTGGATCTCCGGGGCGAACGGCACGGATGTTGCCATCCGCACGAGGTCCGGCTCGGACAACCTGAACCGCATCTCACTGCGTGCTGCGACGGTGGACATCCAGAGCAATGTGACGATCACTGGCACCCTGAACGTCTCCGGCATGAAGACGGTTCATGGCAAGTGGGAGGGCAATACCACACTGGTGGCGAATGCCACATGGCGTCTGGTCTACGCCGCCAATGTCGGAGTCTCCTTCGTGTGTCCACCTTCAGGTGCGGTGCTCATCGGCTTCGGTGGCAGCGTCCCAGCCGAGGGCTATTCGACGTTCCTGTCCTACGAGATCAGGAGTGGTGCCACCATCGGCGGCGGCTCTGTGGTCTTCCCGCACATCCCATCAGGGTGGGACGACATCCAGCCCCCTCCTCATGGCGTCGCTGCCAACGGAACTGGATCAGGTAGTACCCAATGGCACACCACGTACAACCCCTACCGCTGCGGCAGCGGAGAGGGACTGTCTCCCGGACAGACGTACCACATCCGACCTTGGTACCGGAACAAGAACCCAGCATCGTTCACCCTGTACAGGTCGTACGCTGTCGTGGAACCTGACCTGTAATGACATACTTGGGGCATGGCTGACACCCTGCTCCATACGATTCCACAGGTTGCCGAGATTCTGACTTGCTCTCGGCCACATGTGTACGCACTGATCTCGTCCGGTCGCCTGGGCAGTGTGGACATCTCCACGCCCGGCTCGACCAGGACGAAGTTGCGTGTCCGCCATGAGGACTTGCTCGCCTTCCTCGGTGGCACGAACGGACATGGCCCGACACCCCAGGAGACCAGTGGGATGCCGGGCCAACACGACCTGACGAAAGGAGTATAGGACGTACCCGCACATGACGTGCATCAACACGATCTGACAACACTGAGGAGCACTGAATGCCTGATTTCTTCGAAGACGGATTTGCGGTGAGGGAAGCCTCCTGGCACCGCAAGGAGACCCTGCTCGCCGACTGGCCTGACG
>Ga0247787_1000007_pt1 | contig 30254 bp, 47 predicted proteins | sample UWRJS126311R4_FD_179923 | JGI IMG/M metagenome (GOLD analysis project Ga0247787, IMG submission 179923) | Soil microbial communities from Arlington Agricultural Research Station in Wisconsin, United States - UWRJ-S126-311R-4 | ecosystem: Environmental > Terrestrial > Soil > Agricultural land...
GGATACTCCGGCGCGTCGTAGTGCGGCGCGTGCCGTTGAACTAATCATGATTGCGTTGCTTTCCATTTCGTGTTCTCCGTTTCTTGTGTTCTAATTTCTGTATTCTGTTTGGCAATCCAAATGCCGAACTTCAATGGTACGTTTTCGACCAATCAAAGGTGCGTAAAGACGGTCCGGGAGTGGTGAGAACTTCCGGACCGGTTCTTTTTACGACGCAAAGTATTCCTTTGCGGCCGCGATTCCGGCCACCGTGAACGACGCCAGAAACGTCGCTTCAGCGGCCGCACCCATATTGGCGTCCAACGCCAACTTGGCGTCCGCCATTGCCGTGTCCACTGCCGACTTGGCGTGGACTTTAAGAATGGCAACCAACCGGTCAAGGTCCGCCACCTTCAAAGCGTTGGCGCGAATGTAGTTCGCGCAACCAACCATTGCCGTGTTACCGGCAAGCACTCCCAAAGAATCGACCGCAGAAAAATTGTTGGACATAATGTCCCCTTTCGAGAAAAGATTTTGAACCGTGTTTGTTGTCGTCAGCTTCATTGTTTTTGTCTCGTTCACTGAAGACATTGTCTCACGGCCCCCGGTTCTTGTCAACACCTATTTTGATGTTTTCAAAATTTTCTTTTCTGCTTTCGACTTCCGCTTGGCTGACGCGATTTCCAGTTTGGTGAGTTTCCACACCACCATTTCGGCCACCGTCGAAAGCGGCAACGCATACAGTCGTTTTGACCGCAACGGCCGGACCGTAAAAAGATTCGTACCGCGGTCAATGACCACTTCCGCGTCGGTGTCCACCGTCGCCATTACAAACCGGCCACGTGCCCGGAATTTTGCTACTGACATGTTGTTCTCCGTTTCTGTTGGTGGTCCCGGGTCCAGTCTTGCCGGACCCGGTTACCACTGGTTATTAGACTGACCGCCACACCGGCACGAACCCGCGTTCGTGTCCACCCGGGACCGTGCGGCAATAGAAGTATTCAGCACAGTCCAAATCACAATAAATGTGGCCGTCCACTTCCACTTGCCGGATAACATATACGCGGCCGTCCGCGTCTTCTGCTTCCACATTCACGCGTCCGCATTCGTTACATGTCGTTGCGTTCGTTTCCATTCGTTGTCTCCGTTCGTTTCTGAATTTTCAAACAGCACCGCCGGACCCGTTGTCCGACTGAAGACATTGTCTCATACGTCAGAGTTGTTGTCAACACCTATTTGATTATAAATATTTAACGAATTAGTTGTTGACAGTTAATCGCGGGTGGTGTACCATGTCTTTATTGAAACGGAACACTTTTGGAAACGGAGAACAAGACAATGATTACAAGCATGACACTGAACGAACTGGCGGCAATGACAACGGAACAACTGGTGGAACGTCGGGAAATGCTGGCGGGCCGGGCGGCGAAGTACGCACCGCGGTCACCAATCGGCAAATTTTTCCGCGGCGAATTGAAGACGGTCAAGACGGAAATCTGGACCCGTCTGGACGCGGCGGTGGCCGCAAAGGCGGTGCAGTAATGCCGATATACGGAACGCGACCCGCGGGCAATTCGTTCACGGACCCGCGGGACAGCCAACGGCGGAAAATCTACGACGCGGAGAACACCGCCATGCGTGAGTGGAACACGCGGTCGTTTGAAACCATTGCCGCGGTCAATGAATACGTCCGGACATTGACGGAATCGGAGTGGTGGAAAGCCAACTTTAAATTCTGCACGTGGGTCAAGGTGGCAAGCAAGGCGGGACGCGGTGCGACCGGGCAACATTTCGACTGGCAGAACTACGGGCAAATCAATTTGCCGAACACCACGTGGGGCCGGTCGTGGCTGACAGTGGTTCACGAACTCGCGCACGCGGTCACGCCAAACCGGGACGCACGCGGGGCACGCATTGCCGCGCACGGCCGCGAATGGCGCGTGAACATGTTGAAGCTAACGGACCACGTGATGGGTGCCGACACCGGGCGGGCACTGCGGGCCGCGTACCGGGAACGCGGGGTGGCGTACTTGCCAAAGCGGGTCATATCTCCGGAACGTCGTGCCGAACTACAGGCACGTGGCCGGGCACTCGCGGCGAAGACCGGGCCACCGGTCCGCAAGACCGCCACGCCACCGTGCGACGACTGCCGCACCGGGCGACACGTGAATTATTTTCACCCGGGTGAACAATAGTTGTTGACAAGTATTCCCGACTATGAGACAATGTCTTTGGTCGGGAAAACAACAACGAACGGAGAAACGGAAATGGCAATGATGGACAAAGCGAAATGGAACGAACTTTTGACCCGGGCGGTAAACGAACCGGGCGTGATTCATTCGGCATATTCGGCGTTCCACACGTATTCGACGGGGAACCAACTGGCGGCACTTTTCCAGTGCATGGAACGCGGCATACAGCCCGGTCCGCTTCGCACTTACAAGGCGTGGCAAGCGGCCGGACGCCAAGTCCGACGCGGGGAAAAGGCACTGTGGTTGTGCATGCCGATGGTGGTTAAAGACAAAGTCCGGGTGGACCAGAACGGCGACCCGAAACGCGCCACGATATTCACGTGGAAACCTTACTGGTTTGTCATGTCTCAGACGGACGGGGAAACAATGCCGGTGGCCGCACTGCCGGAGTGGAACGAAGAAAACGCACTGGCGGGGCTGAATATCACGCGGGTGGAGTTTGCACACACCAACGGCAACGTGGCCGGTTACGCGAAGGACCGCACGGTGGCGGTGTCTCCGATTGCACCGTTGCCGTACAAGACTCTGTTTCACGAACTCGCACACGTCGTGTTGGGGCACACGGACCACGAAGACCACGACGCGAATCTGCCGCGGAGTCTGCGGGAAGTGGAAGCGGAATCGGTGGCAATGCTGGTTCTGGAATCGTTGGGACTGGACGGCGCGGAGTACTGCCGGGGATATATCCAAAACTGGTTGGAGTCCGAATCAATCCCGGACGCGTCTGCCGGTCGGATATTCAGTGCGGCGGACAAGATTCTAAAAGCGGGCACCGTCACGGTGTCCGCAGAAACGGCGGTGGCGGCGTAATGCTTTATTCAAAACTGAAAACCGGGGCAATGGGGATTCGCAACAACCGGGTACTGGACCCGAAGTCAGCCCAACGGGACGGCGAGTTGTTGAACGTGATAGTGGACGCGGACAAGATTTTGCCGGGTCGTGTCCAGTTTCCACCGGTGTTTTACATTCCGGAGTTGGGGCACCAAGTGCGGGACCACATTGCCGGATACACTGACGAAAACGGAATCATTGACACGCTTGCCGCGGTGTCCGACTACACCAAAGTCAGGGTGCCGTTGCGTCCACCGTATGACGTGATGTGGGTGGAAACAATTTCACACTTGGGGTTTCTCGAACGGTGGTTTGACAAGAACGAACCGGGGCCAAAGACAATCGGGTGTCTGGTTATGTTCGGATACGCGGGCGGACACGCACCGGTGATTGGACCCGACGAATTGAAATCAATGGGTGGTGTCCGTCCCGGTGGTTCGTTTGTCCGAATCGTTCCGTACGTGCCGATTGACGGAGACATAATTTCACTTGGGGCACACGTGATTCTGAACTTGAACGCGGACGGGACGCTGTACTGCGGGGGCACTTACATTGCCGCGTCGGACGCGTCCATAGAAGATTTTTTGGCGAACTACGCGGACCACCGAATGGACGGTGACGGGGAATTTCTGGCGGACGCACTGCGGGAAGCGGGGACACTGGCGTGTCTGCCAATACTCCGGGCACTCGCACTTCTGAACTGCAAGAACGTCAGCACCGAAACCACACCGTTTGCACGCGGGTCAAAGAACAAACGCAAACGGCGCGGACCGCTTGCCAAAGCGGTCTACCACACACTGGTGTTGACACTGCCGGGCAAAGCACAAACGCGGATTGGTGCCGGTACTCATTCCGAATCAGAACGGGCGTTCCACATGGTCCGGGGCCACTTCGCGGACTACCGGGACGGGGCCGGACTGTTTGGACGCGTCCACGGGGTCTTCTGGGTGCCCGCACACGCACGCGGGTCCAAAGATGCCGGAGTGGTCAACAAGGACTACAGCATAAAACAAACCGGAAAGATTGGTTTATTATAACGAAATAGTTGTTGACAGTAACCTTGAAACGCGGTACACTATCTTCAGTGAGAGAGAACAACAACGAAACGGAAACGGAGAACAAGGCAATGGCATTCGAGATTAAAGACGTGGAAATCAAGGACGTGGTTATCGACCGGGCAAAAAAGAACGTGTACGAAGTGGTTGGCAAGCGACTTGGAATGGTGGAAGTGGTGGTCAAGAAATCGGTGAACGACAACATGGTGGGCCAATACTTCTGGTTGGAAACGGCAATGGTGGTGGTGAGTGTCAACGCGGGTTCGTGGTGGATGGCGTACCGGGCGGCAGAAAATCGCGGCAACTAAAACCTTAACCAACACGGCCGGGTGGTACCCGGCCGAACTGAAACGGAGAACAAGAAAATGATTACCGAAGCAAAGAACATAGTACGAACGACGACGACGACAACTTACAGGGTGCAACACACCGGGACGGCGAACACCATTTATCATTTTGACAACTACGCGGCGGCGGCGGAGTTTGCCGCGGAGTTAAACAAGATTCTGGTGAACCCGGTGGAAGTCCACATGATAACGACGACGACCACCGACCAAGTGGTAACAGTCGACCCGGACGAAGTCGTCACGTTCACCCGGACGGCCGGGAACGCGACGTACTGGGACGTGGACAAGGCTGGGAACGCGTTTCGACTGCCGGGGTGGGACGATAAAAAAGTGGACTAAACGAAAAATAAGTGTTGACAGTTACTTTGAAGTTGCGGTATACTGTTTTCAGTGAGAGAGAAGAACACAATGGAAACGGAGAACAAAACAATGAAGGTTCAATACGTGAGAGACGCACACGGGGACGCGGAGATACACAAGGCGGGCTGTGGTCACCTTGCGAAACTGGCAAAGTGGAACGCGGACGGGCCGTGGATTTTCGACGCGGAAACCAAGCGGCAAGCGGCTATTGAAATCTGGTCGGACCACATTTATTCGGACGAGTCCATGACCGAAGACGACGCTGTCCATTACACCCGGTTTGCACCGTGCGTCAAACTGCCGGTCCAGTAAACAACCACTAACACGGCCGGGTGCGGACCCGGCCACGGAGATAATGAAATGACACCAACATTAACAACGGCAATGAACACGGTGGGCGACCGGCTGAACGACTTGCGGGCCGAACGCGACCGGTTGGAAATGGTTATCCGGAACAACGTGGACCCGAAGGTGGTGGCGGAAACCATCGTGGTCTGGCGTCGGTACGCGGCACGGGTCGACGAAATGCAAGCGGATTGGAACACGCAATGGTTGCGTCAATGCGAGACGGCCGCAAAGCTAACCGCGGCCGGGGTCACGGAAGCGGACGTGGCCGGGGGGAAGTACTAAAACAATGGCAACGTCACGAAGAAACAATTATCTTTTCTATGCGGTCGACCAACCACGGGTGCTGGCAGAAATGCGGGCACTTAGTGCGGCCGCACGCGACCGGGTTGCCACACTGTTTGAACTGGCCGGACAGGGCGACGACCCGGCCGCACTGGCGGCACTGGAGTCCCCGGAAGTGGAAGCGGTCAACGCGTCCATTATTGAACTGGAACGACGCATGTGGATTCTTGAACAACAGTAAAAATAATTCAAAATAGTTGTTGACAAGAAATCGGAGTTGTGAGATTATATCGGTGTTGGAAATACTGAGAAACGGAGAACACGAAATGCGAAACACGAAAATGACGAATCTGGAACGGGTGGTGGCGGCTGAACGGCAACAGCGGGAGTGGATTAAGGATTGCAACGCGGGCACGTCTTACGACGGGCCGGACGGGGACGCGATACGGACTGCGGACATTGAATTTCTTAACAGGGTAGTCCGTCGCCGGGTTGAACTGGAACGGGCCGCGGGAATCACCGGCACGACTGCCGTGTATATGGTGCCCGGTTCGCACAACATCGAATCACTGGTGGACCCGGCAAAAATGGAAGTTGGTTCGTACCCGGCAAACAAGCGAATTATTTTTCCGGGAACTCAAAATAACTGTTGACAACAACCCGGTGTTATAGTACACTGGGTTTTCGGTTGGGAGAACAACAATGGAAACGGAGAACAACACAATGGAAACGCTGACAGTGACGGAAGAAAACTTGGTGAACGACCAATGCACGTGCGGGGAGTATTTCGACAACGGCACGGTGGTCACGGTGTGGGACGGCCGGTTTTACTGCGGCACCAAGTGCGTGGACAACAAGTCCGAAGCAACTTACTTGGACGCGGCCGCGGACCGGTTCAGTAGTTAGAAAATTTTTTGTAAAATAGTAGTTGACAACTAAATCGAAATCAACTATTATTCTTTCAGTGGGCAAGAACAACAACGAAACGGAGACAACGACAATGACAACGACACACGTTTTTTACACTGCAACTTTTTCCAACGGCACCGAACTTGGTTTTGAGTCTTTGGAGTCTGCCGAACTGTACGCGTCACTGGTTGGCGATATCACGGTGGTGGCATTCGCCACGGTGTCCAATCACGCGGTGGATATCACCGTGTGGTCGCCGGTAGAGTAAAACAACAACCGGGTGCCGGTCCGACTGGCACCCACAACGGAAACGGAGAACACGCAATGCAATTTCCACAACTGAACATGAACGGCACAAGCGGGTCCGAACTTCTGGACCAACTCAAGGGTGCGCTGACGGCGATTCGGGCCGCACGCGAAGCGGTTGCCAAAACCATTCCGCACGGGCGGGACTACCAAACACTGAACGTCGAAGCGTATTCGACGGCACGCGACGAACATTATGCCCGGTGCCGGGCGTTGGCCGCGGTCCAACAAGACTTGGAAGAACTTGCCGGGAACGTGTGCGAACAACATTACGCACGGCAGAAACGCGACCGGCAAGTACAACTGATTTACGCGGCGGACGTGGCCGAAGAAACGGTGGTGGACTAATGACGCCACTGGTTAGTACTCAAAGCGAAGAACAAGTACGACGCGGGGTGGACCAACTGGTGCCACCCGGAATGCGGGAGACGGTGTTGGACTATGTCTTGTACGGCATACCACCGGGGCATTTCTTGCGGGCCGTCATTACGAATGACTTGCGCGAAGCGGTGGGCCGTGCGGACCACGACAACCGGTCACGGCTGGTGGATTACGTGGTGTTTTTCACGAACTACACACCGTCGAAGTGTTGGGGGTCGGTCGACCGGTACAACGATTGGGTGGCCGGGGACGTTGGCGGAATGGGTGACAAGAAATGAGACTTTATCACGGCACTTCAACAGCGGCACTTCCCGGCATACTTGCCGACGGCATAACCAGTCGAATCGGCCACCGGGACACGCATTGGTCGGACTATCCGTCCAAACCGTACTTGGTTTATTTAACGTCCGCGTACCCGCTTTTCTTTGCCATTAACGCGGTCAAGACCGACGACAACGGCAACAACTGGGAATCCTACCCGGTAATACTGGAAGTCGAAACGTTCCGGTTGGACTTACTGCCGGACGAAGATTTCGTGGCGCAAGTACTGTGGAACGGCAAACAGGCGGGACAGGAAATTAACCGGGAACGGTTCGGCAATCCTCAGACATTGCGAGAACTGAACGACGTGGTGGACCCGCGGCAGTACAACGCCACGCACGCAATGGAATCACTGGCGAATCTTGGCACTTGCGCGGTCAACGGGCACGTGCCGGTGGCGAACATTAAACGCATTGCCGTACTGGACCCGAACGCGTGCCCGTTAATCATGTACCGGGCAATGGACCCGTCCATTTCCATAAACAACTTCCGGTTTGTCGGGCACGACTACCGGGCACTGGTGGCACTGGTAATGGACGGAACGCCACTTCCGCGGCGTGACGGTCCCACAGAATTTGACGCGGAACAGGACCGCTTCCACGCGGCACTACTGGCCGAACGCAATGCCGGTGTCCACGTCTTCGACCGGGGCCGCAACCATTCGTCCGTCTTCCCGGGTCTGGTGTCGTTTATGCAAAGAATAGAAAATAATAAGAAAATAGTTGTTGACAGATAACCGGGACTGCGGTACAATTCTTTCAGTGGGAAAGAACAACGGAACGGAGAACAAAGAAATGAAAGTCAACGACAAGATTTACAACCGACGGACGGACGCGATTTACGAAATCACGGAGATTGCCAACGTGGAAGTGGAATTACTGATAATCAAATCGGAAATGCCGGAGTATCGCGGACAGTATTTCGCGGTCGACAAAGTCGAACTGGCGGACCGAATCAAAACCGGTGAGTGGGATTTACTCAACTAAAACGGAAACGGAGAACAAAGAAATGGCAAGCGAAATGGACACGATTTACTACGTACGGATAGACGGTGGCCGGGTGCCCGGCCGACACAACTTCCCGACACTGGACAGGGCTGTCCGGTTCGTGCGGGAGATGAAAGCAACCGGGGTCAACTTGGAAGTCCACCGGGTGGTAACAGTGGTCACGGTGACGGACCGGGTGGTGGACATTGGCGACCCGGACCCGGTGTTTGACCGGCCGTCCATTGCACACAACGCGTAAAAGTTGGACATAGATATATAACGTCGGGCACCCGGTTTTTGATTGGGTGCCCACAAACTTTTTAAGGGGAAAACATGACATTCATTCCATTTGCGGACTGGCAGTCGGAAGTAAAAACGGAACGATTCAAGCGGAGTGCCACGCGGGCTGAACTGGCGGTCATGGTGCCACTGCGGCAACGCGGGTTCGTCTTCCAATATCCAATCGGCAAATACGTCGTCGACTTTTGCCACCCGGATAAAAAGATAATCATTGAACTGGACGGGGACGTGCATTACACGGACGCGGCCACGCAAGTTAAAGACGCAAGGCGCGACCGGTATTTGACCGCGCAAGGTTACCGCACTCTAAGATTCACAAACGAAACAGCACTCCGGTTCAAGTGCGACATTCTAAAAAAAGTGGACAAATAAATGGACACCAAATTTTTTATTATCGAACGGCACGGGCCGACGGAGTACCGCGTCAATGTGACGTGGAAGGAAATGCCGGACGTGGCGTTCCGGGACTTCGGCACCGCGTGGGTTTACTGTCTGACGGCGGGCCAACCGGAAAAAATCGACGTGCTGTACCGCAACGCGGCCGCACCGTACGCCACCGCCAACACCGACCAAACGTCATTACTTCTCGGACCGTCCAATGAGTACCACCGGTTTAATACCGGCAAGATTCCGGAGACAAGAAAATGACCAAACCGTTGGTTGACGTACACACATATCAAAAGACGTGTCCGGGGTGCGGGCTGTCTCTGCACATTACGGTGGAATCTCAGTTGGTGCCGGACATTGAAATAATCCGCGCATTCGTCGGGCGGGTGGAAAATCTCAAAGGGCAAAGTGGCGAAGGCCGATTCGGTTATCGTCAGCGCGTCTACGCAGAACTCGCCGCGATGGAAAGACAAGAAAATAATAGTTGACAACAACCTTCCGTTCGTGTACACTTGGTTTTCGGTTGGGAAGACGGAACGAACGGAGAAATGGAAATGGACAAACAACAAATCGAAAAGCTGGCGGAGTGGACGGCACCGCGTGAACTGGTGACGAAATACGGTCCGCGGGTTTTCCGCAAGGCGGCGGTAACTCCGGAATTTTCGGAGATTTGGAAAACGGACAAGGCGGCGGTCAAGGCACTGGGTGCCGGGTTCTCAAAGAACATGGAAGGGGAATGGGAGTTGACTTGGTGGCAGAAAGTTGACGACGCCGAACTGGTGGCGCGTGAACAGCACCGGGAGACTTCGCGGGCGGTGGCGGCGGAAATTGAAGTCCCGGCACCGGAAGGACTGGCGTATATGCCGTTTCAACTGGCCGGGATTGCATATGCGTCAACGCGTCGGCACACACTGATTGGTGACCAAATGGGAACCGGAAAAACGATTCAGTCGGCCGGTTTAATCAATTACGACAAGTCAATTAAGCGGGTGCTGGTGATTTGCCCGGCAAGTTTGAAACTGAACTGGAAACGCGAGTTGGAAAAATGGTTGGTGGAACCACGCACCATTGAAATCGTGGCGTCGGGTGCCACGGAGTTGACGGCGGATATTTGCATAATCAATTACGACATTCTGCACAAGTTTGTTGGTGCGCACCCGCGTCAATCACTGGACGCGGTGGCGGGTGCCAACTTCGACTTGGCGATTATCGACGAATGCCATTACGTCAAATCGAAGTCGGCGCGACGGTCAAAGGCAACGTACGCGGCGGCGGGGCACGCCAAGCGGACACTGTGGTTGACCGGCACGCCAATCGTTAACCGGCCGTCGGAAATCTTGCCGATTCTGGAAGCAATCGGGCCGCAAGTCACGGACAGGACTGGCACCGGTTTCCGGTTCTTGAAACGTTACTGCAACGCGCATTACAACGGGTACGGGTGGGATTTCAACGGTGCGGCCAACTTGGACGAACTGCAAAACATACTCCGGGAAACGGTAATGGTCCGGAGACTCAAAGCGGACGTGTTGACGGAATTACCGGCAAAGCGTCGGCAGATTATCGAATTGCCGCGGTCGGAGTATGCGGCGATTGTCAAGCGGGAAATGGCGGCAGTGGCGTCGGTGGAAAACAAACTGGTGGCACTGCGGGCGGCGGTAGAACTGGCGGCGGCAAGTGACGACCCGGCGGACTACGAAAAAGCGGTGGCGCAACTGAACCACGCGTCCAAAGTGGAATTCGCGGAAATGTCCAAGATTCGACACGAAACCGCGCTGGCGAAAGTCCCAGCCGTGGTTGCGCACTTGACGGAGATTATCGACGCGGGGGAAAAGGTTGTGTGCTTTGCGCACCATGTTGACGTGATTGCGGCAATCGTGGACGCGTTTCCGGGGTCGGTATCACTGTTGGGCGGAATGAGTCTGGCGGACCGGCAACAGAACGTCGACCGATTCCAGAACGACCCGACTTGCACGTTGTTCGTGGGTTCAATCACGGCGGCGGGTGTTGGTATCACACTGACGGCGGCAACCAACGTGGTGTTTGCCGAACTGGACTGGGTGCCCGGGAATGTCTCGCAAGCGGAAGACCGGTTGCACCGTATCGGCCAAACCGGCAACGTTTTAGTCCAGCACTTGGTTCTGGAAGATTCAATCGACGCACGACTGGCACACACCATCGTTGCCAAACAGAAAGTCATTGACAAGATGTTGGACACCAAAACCGCGGTGGCATATGCCGCACAACCGGTCATTCCGGCGGCACCGGTGGCCGTGGTTGCGTCCGAACCGGTGGCGGTGCCCGTAGTACTCACGGCTGAAGAAACTGCGGTGGCGCACGCGGCAATGAAATTCTTGGCCGAACGGTGCGACCATGCGCGGAGTCTGGACGGGTCCGGGTTCTCGAAAGTGGACGCACTGATTGGCAAGTCACTTGCCGGGGCGGTCCGTCTGAGTCCCAAACAAGCGGCACTCGCGTTTCGGATTGCGCAAAAGTACCGCAAAACCCAACTGCCGGAGACAATGCGGGCGGTGTTGGAAACAAAAATCGTTGACCGAAATGCGGCGGTGCGATAGAATGGAAGATGATATGGGGAGAAAAAGAAAAATTAGAACAATGGCTGACGTTCTTCCGGTACCCGCGGTCAAACGCGGGCCGGGGCGTCCGGAGTTGCACGAAGACAAACTGGAATTGGCGTGGTGCCGGGTGCCAAAGCACACACTGCGGACGCTGGAACAAACGGCGGCGAACACGGGCACCAAGTTGTCTCCGGTGATTCGGTATCTGTTGGACGCGGCCATTAAGGATGGGCGGCACTTGGAATTCATACGGCAACACCACGACGTTATCCGGGCGCAGGCTATGAACGCGTTGGCGTCCATCGGCCAATGACCGTCCGCACGCGGTCGTGGTAACGACTCCGGCGCGGTCGGGGCGCATAAAGTCCGGGGACTTCTCTTGGCTGATTACCTTCTCCGAAAGAATCCCCGGGTGCTTGGGCGACCGGCCGTGCCGGGTTTAGTGTGAAATGAACGGCAAGAACTTTTCCGCGCAAGAACTGCACGACCACATACAAGCGGTCATTTTTGGCCGTCCGAATCACGACACCCAACGTTTTGACGAACTGCAATGGAAGTTGCACGAACTGGCGGACCGTCCGTCGGACTTGGAAATCGTACAGAAATTCGTGGCACGGGTGAAAATGCTGGCGGAACAATACGAACGGAGTGCCGGGAGTGTCCATTCGTGGTATCCGGCGATAACTGACGCACTGACGCAAATGGAAGCGGAAGAATGCGCGAAGTCTACGACTTCCACGAACGATTAAACTTCTCGAAACAGTATCGAACGTCGGCATACTTGGACGCGGTCTTGCGGACACGCATACCGGGTTACACGGGGCTGACGGTGGCGCGTACGTCGGACGACTTGCGCGGGACGGATTACTGGGCACACCGGTTTCCGGCGGTCCAAGTGTCGGTTGAACTGAAGGTGGTGGAAAAGCGGAAATTCATTTCCCGGATTCCACTGGACTATCTGCCGCTGGAAACGTGGTCGGTTCTGCCGGTGGGCGACCGGGTGGGCAAGGTGGGTTGGACGCGGGACGCGACGAAGGAAACCGACTATGTGGTGTGGTTTTGGGAAGACGGGTTAAAGTTTCACATTGTGCCGTTTGTGCCGTTGTGTTCCGTGTTCTCGGAACACTGGGAACGGTGGCGGGAGATACCCGGGCACCACCGGCGCGAACAACAGTCCCGCGGGTGGAAGTCTGAGTGTATTTTCGTCCCGCGTGAACTGATTGAACGGCACATCAAACACTGGGCGTCCGGGACTATTGACACGGGTGCCGTGGTTATGATTTAGTGTTGACACTTTCATTTGACTGCTTTGGTTAGTGGTTTAGTTGGAATCCGGCCGGGGGTCACGTTCCGGCCGGGTTTCAAAATGAAAGCACTCCGGACTAATCAACCGGGGCGGACGGACAAGTAGGAAATGGCAACAACCCAAGACCCCAAAAGTGGGGGCACGGTGTCCGGGTGATTACCGGACGGTTTTGTTGCCGTTTCGCCGTGCGTCCACTTGTGGGGTTTTCGTGCGTCTGGAGTAAAAATAATCCGCTTGGTATCTCACTTTGTATACCAGAACGACGCGTTAAGGGCGTATAAAGAAAACCGCTTTTTGCATCGCATTCCCCAACTGAAAACTAAAACCGCGGTCCCGAATGGTGGTTCGGAACCGCGGCAAAAGGAAACTAGAAAGGACAATTCAACGGTGGAAGCAATTAACAGAAAGGTTCCGTTGCAGTGTCAATTAAAACCTTAGCACATATTGTCAACCAAGTATTCACCAATCCGAATCTCTCCGGAAACGACAAGGTGGTGGCCGCAACACTGGCGTTTCTACTCCGCGACAACACCGGTTACGCGTGGCCGACTTTTGACCACTTGGCGGACGCGTGCGGAATGGACCGGCGGGTGGTTCTGCGGTGCGTCCGGCGACTGGAAAAAGCGGGGCTGATACTGGTCACGCACTCACCGGGGCGGCACTCCAACCAATACAGTTTTCCACCATTCAACAGTGACAAAAATGCACCGGTTGGCAACAGTGACAAAAATGCACCTGTTGGGCGTCCAACAGTGACAAAATTGCACCTGTTCAACAGTGACAAAAATGCACCTACTCATCATGTTAGTAAGAAATCTAAAGAAGAAGAAGAAAAAGACATGTCGAAAATAGATTCCAACGACGTTCAAAAAATCTTCGATTTCTGGCGGACCACAATGCACCATCCGGACGCCAAATTGACGGGCGACCGACGGCGGGTGATTGGGGCACGGTTGGCGGACGGTTACTCGGTCGACCAAATTTGTCAGGCAATCACCGGGTGTTCCAAGTCGGCATTCCACATGGGTGACAATGACCGGAACCGCACTTATGACGGACTGCACCTAATTTGCCGGAGTGGTGAGAAACTCGAAGAATTCCAAAACATGTCCCAACGTACTCCGGCACCAAAAACCAAGTCGACACCCAACTGGCGGGCTGAACTCAACCACGGGGGCCGGGGATTTGTGGGTTGACCACGCACCGGGAACCAAACCATTTCTTCCGGCAAATTTCCGGTCGGGGACCAAAGGCATAACGGCGATTAGAAGGTACTAATGTTTAACTGGGCTGAATTGAATATCGAATTACGCGGGCGGTCGGGGCAAATCAAGACCAAGTGCCCGGAATGTGGGCCGACCCGGCGGGACAAGCGGGACCGGTCTTTGAGTGTGAACACGGACACGGGGGTTTTCAACTGCCACTATTGCGGGTGGGCGGACCGTGCGAAACAGGAAGGGTGGTTACCAACGATGAAAGCTAAACACAAACGGCGGGTGGACTACGTCCGGCCGAATTACACACCGGGTGCGGACCCGGCGGACAAACTGATTGCGTGGTTTCGGGACCGGGGAATCTCGGAACAGGTGGTCCGGCGGAACCGAATCGAAACTCGGGAACACTTTATGCCGGACACGCAAAAGCCAGAACGCACGATTGCGTTTCCGTACATTCGGGCGGGGCAAGTGGTCAACGTGCAGTACCGCACGGCGGACAAACGGTTCGCACTGGAAGCGGGCGCGGAAATGATTTTTTACGGGTTGGACGACATTGTGCCGGGCGAACCGCTGGTGATTGTCGAAGGGCAACTGGACAAACTGTCGTTGGAAGAATCCGGATACTTGAATTGCGTTTCCGTCCCGAACGGGTGGAACGTGCCGACGGACGCGACTTGGTTGGAGACTGCGGAAGAACAACTGGCGGCGGTGGAATATTTCATCTTGGCCGGAGACAACGACGACAACGGCAAACGCGGCCAATCTGAACTTGCGCGGAGACTCGGACCCGAACGGTGTTACTCGGTGGAATGGCCGACCGGGTGCAAAGACGCCAACGACGTTCTGTTGAATTTCGGCAAGGCGGGAATCATTGACGCGATTGAAACCGCGCAACCGTTGCCGATTTCCGGAATCGTGACACCGACGGACTTGCGGTCACCGGTAATGGACTTGTACCAAGTCGGGGTTCAACCGGGAATTACACTGGGGTGGGAATCACTGGCGGAATATTACCGGCCACGGTTGGGCGAAATGTCACTGGTACTTGGGGCACCGGGCATGGGCAAGTCTTCGGTTATTGACGCAATCGCCATGCAGGCGGCGTTAATCCACGAATGGCGGGTGGCAATGTATTCGCCGGAACAACTGCCACTGGAACGCCACGCGTCCGGACTTCTCGAACTGTGGGGCGGACGGCCGTTCAATCCGGGACCGACGGCGCGGTTATCGTCGGCGGAAGTGGAATCAGGGCTGAAGTGGCTTTCGGACTACTTTACGTTTATTCAACCAGAATCCGACGACTTGATTTCCGTGGACGGCGTGTTGGAGTTGGCGCGGGCGTGCGTAATGCGTTATGGAATCCGCGGACTGGTGATTGACCCGTGGAACGAACTGGAACATGCGCGACCGGCAAACATGACCGAAACGGAATACGTGGGGTTGTGTCTCTCAAAAATCCGTCGCTTTGCCCGTCGCTACGGACTGCACGTGTGGTTACTCGTCCACCCGACGAAACTGCAAAAACTTGCGGACGGTTCGTATCCAGTGGCGTCACCGTACGACGCGGCCGGGTCCGCGCACTTCTTCAACAAAGCGGACATGATTCTTTCAATCTGGCGCGACAAGGACGACGAAACCGCACCCGTGGACATTCACGTGCAGAAAGTCCGATTCCGTGAAAACGGAAAACTGGGCAAAGTGCCGCTGTTCTACGACAAGCGAACCGGGCAACTCTCGGAAAATGCACCGACGTACTGGCGTGACTGAACACGAATCACTACAAAACGCGATTGCCAATCTGTTGGACACCATCGGAATAATTTATTCCGTCACCGACGCGTCCCGCGTCTGGCGTCGAAACGGTCGCGTCGGCCGGTCCAAAGTCCGACCCGGGTGGCCGGATATGTCTCTGGTGATTCCACCCAACGGCCACGCGGCGTTCTTTGAAATCAAAACTCCGCACGACGTTCTCCGCACCCGGCAAGACGAAGTGATTTCCGCGTTGCTGGACTCCGGCGCGTCCACGTGCATTCCCCGTTGCTTGGACGACGCAATCGCCGCACTTGTCGACTGGTTGGAACCGGGGACTAAACCGTACGACAAACTGCACCGACTGACTTTCCACAACGGCACCGCGTCACAGATTGCCGATTCTTCCGCATTACAGCCCGCTGGCGGCGTCGAAACCGGAAAAAGGCACCACGGGAAGACCCGGAAAGATTAAAACGCGTGGCGGGCACCGTATGCGAAATGTAAGAATGCCCAAAGATTAGAGAAAATTTAGATGGTGGTTTACCGGTGAACCGGTGTCCATATGTCGAAGGTAGGCCAAAAGGTTCAGTCAACGAAAATAATGGACTTAGTGGCGCAACTGGAAAGTGTGGAAGCTACTCGCACTCGGATTGTGTTGCGTCTGGAGACTGAAAAACGGGCCAAAGTGCGCAAGGAAATGTGGTTGGAGTTGGAACACATCTTGGTGTTGGAATTGAACTTAGTGCGTGCGGTCCACGATTTGGTGGCGGACGTGAACTGGGACGCGTGGCCGGTGGATTTACCGGTGGAAATCTAGGTGTGCGTAACGGCGGCGGTGGCATTGATTCTGGCGTGGGCAATGCGGTTCTTGCGGAAATGAATGGCGCAAGCGGGGCCAAGTCTGCTATATAGTGCGGTCTTCTCGCACGATTCCCCAACTTAAGGTGGTAACAAGAATGCCCAACGACGTGTTTTCCGGCGTGCAGAATTTCACGGCGAACCCGGATTTATTGAACATTCGTTTGGAGTGGGACGCCAAGATGATTGGCGAACTCCAACAGCAGAACAAGGACCAATCCGCACTGGTGGCGATACTAAAGGAAGTGGCGAACGACCAAGAAACGGTGTCAAAACTGGAAAACTTGTTGACCGTGCAAGACGAATATCTGGACGACTTTGCGCAATCGGTGGCAGAACATAAATCGCAAATTACGGGCGGGGTGGAAGACAACCCGACGGTATGACCGGGATTTTACTGGCGTTTCTGGCCGGAGTGCTTGTTGGCGGGGGGCTGACATTGTGGTTACTGGACCCGATACTGGAACCGGTGGTCCGGGTGAAAGAACAACGTGAAAAAGAAAAAAGCGAAGCACAAACCGGGGGCACCGGTTAAGAAACCAAAACCGAAACCACTGGCGGACGTACTCAAGGATTCACCGGTGGAACCGGTGAACGACACGCCACCGCCACCACCGAATCCGGAGAAAAGGAAAAAATAAATGGCCGGAACCAAAACCCAAACGACAGCCAACAAGCAACTGGACCACGTCTTGGGCGGTCCGGATTTGGTGCGACCCGGAAACGTCTTTGTCGAACTATTCGACTTGGCCGGGGCCGCACTCACCGCGGCCGGTTATGCCCGACTGTCCGTGGTCAATAACGCCACCAACTTTCCGGCGGCAACGGGTGGGACGAAATCCAACGGGGTGGACTTTCTATTCCCGGAAGCAACTGCGGACTGGGGCGACATTGGGGAAGCGGGGCTGTATGACGGTGCAACCGGCGGGTGGTTAATCGTGCGCGGGTTTCTCGGTCCGGCGTCCACTGCATTCACTGCGGACCCGGCGGCGTCTTCCAATCTTCTGGCACCGGGGCACACACTGGTTGCCGGTGACAAGGTCCGACTGTTGGCGGTGGGCGGGTTCGCACTGCCGACGCCACTGGCGGTCAACACAACATACTTTGTCCGCACGGTGGCGGGCACACTCGTTGAACTATCGACCACGGTTGGCGGGGCTGGCATCGTACTGACAGGGGCCGGTGTTGGCCGGGTTGGAAAATTTCTTCCAAAGAACGTTGCCACGGGTGACCAATTCTCAATTCCGGCGGGGCAACTAACTTGGTTGGAGACATAACACAAAATGGCAACTTACTTGGAAATGTACTCGCATTCGCAAGGCAATAATCTAACAGCACAAATTGCAGTTGCCGTTGTAACTGACGCCAAATACAAGTTACAGAATTCGACCGACCCGGACGAACTGGCGTGGGCGGCGTGGGTGGTGCCGAACGCAATGTCTGAAGCGGAGAAATGGAAACTGGGCGTGTGCATTGACCCGTCCATTGCCGACGTGGCGGAACCGACGGACGAACAAATACAAGCGGCGGTTATTGTCGTGATTCCGGCAATGGTTAACGCGTACAAGACTTCTCAACCGGTGATACTAAGATGATCGCACTACCCGGAAAATTTCGCGTCAAGATATATAACGGCACCGGTGTTACACTCAACGCACATGATGTTACTGTCAAAGTGTGTTTGCAGAAATACGATAATAACGCGGTCATTCAGGAATCCGCGGTCCAAACGTTGTATGACAATGCGGGCACGGTTGCGGGTGCGGCATACGACGCGGGTGCGTGGTTTGACAACACGACTGCCAAGTGGGTTTCGTTTCACGGACTATGTTACACCAACGCAAGCGGGGCACCGACGGGGTCCATTAGAGTCTATCTCGAAAACACAACCGACCCGGCGGGCACTTCCAATTCTCCGACCGACGGCCGCGGGTGGTTATTAGTCGAAGTACCATTCTCAGCGGCCGGTTCTTCCACACGTCCAGTTAAGGTTTAGAATTGAATGGCGCGACAAGTTACCGGGACGACTAATCAATTTCTGAACGTTGTTACTGGTGGCGCACTACCTTATCCACTCACCATTTCATTTCGCGTTAAGTTGACCGCGGCGACAAGTAGCGGCCCGATACCGGTGGCATACGGGGAAGCGTATCCGGATTGGGACGCGGAGTACACGGGCGCGTCCACGGGCGGGCTGTCTGCCATAAGCGGCAAGGGGGCGACATTCTCCGGCACGGTGGCAACGGGCGGGCCGATTGCCGTTGGCGGGTGGCACTTGTACGTGGGCGTCTGGGCGTCGGCAACAAACCGGCGCGTGTACGTGGACGGGAGTGCGATTACAGCCGTGGACCCGGGGTCGGTCCCGGCGGGCACTCACGCCAACAAAAATTTCACGATTGGCGGCGTGTTGGTTAGTGCCGGGGGAATCCACACACCGGCCGGTTATGACGGAGAAATTGCCGACGTTGCCATATGGAACACGGACTTGGTGGCGGGCGACGTTGACGCACTGGCGGCGGGGTTGCGTCCGGGCGACGTAAAACCGGGCAACTTACAGGGGTGGTGGAAACTTGGCGCGGACGGGTCACTGGCGAATTCTGCCGGGCCATTGGGGGCAATGACGGTTAGCGGCACTTGTCCGGTCACACCGGACCCGACGTATGCGGAAGGGCCGTTCTATAAACCGAAACTGATTCACGCACCGGACCGGTTTACCGGGATTGCGGCAACGGACCCGCATGCGCCAAGTCGGGACTATCTCGGTTTCTGGTTTGCGGGCGTTCCACCGTACACGGACGAACGGGCGGTCTGGAATGCACGGACGGGTTACGCGCCACTGGTACCGGCGGTTGGGCCGTTACTCGAAGGGGAAGACCGTTCGGTGCGGGTGCCGGGGACGGGGGCGTATGTTCAAACCGATTTTAGTTCGCCACCGTGGGGTGGGTTCGCGTGGGCGTGCTGGATAAAAATCTACAGTTTTCCAAGCAACGGCAACTTACTTGCACCGAACATGATTGTATACGCATACCCGGAAGGCGGCGGGTACTGGCAATCGTGGGGATTCTTCAATGACGGCGGCGTTCCGTACGGGTTGCAATACCGGTTGTCCTACTCGCGGTTGAACGCGTACGCGTGGCACGGCGGCATTGAATGCGCGGCACAACTGCCACGCGACGAATGGATACACGTGGCAATTTCACTGCCACAAACCGGCACCGAAACGGTGCGTTATTTTTATAACGGCAAGTTTATCTCGCAAGGGGTCGGGACCACACGTTCGGACATTCCTGTGGGAAGCACGATGGCATACGTGGGCGCGTCGGGAATACTGGGTGACGCACCGGGCGACTATGCAATGAAGGACTTGCGTTACTACGGACGTTATTTAACGGACGAAGAAATTTACCAAGTCTATTTGCACTCGCGGGATTTCCACATTGCGACAAGCGGGTTGGTTGACACGGCAATCCGTTCGGTGCCGGTGGAATATGTGCCGGACCCGTCGCACGTGCCGGACTTGTACCGGCCGAACATTGATTTGACGTGGGTGCAAAGGGCCACGCACATTTGGGCGTTGCACCCGTCGCACCCGTTGAAAGCGGACAAGGGCGGGTTGACGTTAACGGAAGTGGCGGGAACGGTGGCACCACCGGTGGCACTGGCGTCGCCGGAAAACACGATGGAGTTTCACGGCGGCACAACTGGCACGGCGTGGGCGTACCGGACAATAGGTTCGTTTATCTTTGGAGACAACCCGGCGGTGGCGGGGAATCAAACGCCACCGGTGATTGGCGCGTTGTCATTCTGGTACCGACCGTATACCGGGGCGGCTGGGGCCGTCCGGATAATTGGAATGCCGGATAACATTACGCGTGGCGTGTCGGTTTCTTACAACACGGGCAACACATTTACCACGATACAAAATTCCAGTCTGGGGCCGTTGCAATCGTTGAACGCGTGGCACCACATCGCCGTGACGAATGACGGTTCGTTTCGCCGGATATGGTTGGACGGGGTCAAGGTAACGGAAAACACCAATGTGGCAACGGCGGTCTTTGAAGATTTAGCACTCCAAATTGGGTTTTATTTCTCTGCCGGGCCGTTCCCGCAGGGGTTGGACGGCCGAATCCGTCTTGTCTCGGTTATCAACGGCGCGTTATGGACTGACGCGGAGATACTCGAACAATTCCAACGACCGTTCGCATACTACGGACCGGCACCACCACCGGTGACGGGTGCGTTGTCGGCAACGGGGCTGTCTGGGGTGGCACTGCGGGCACGCGGACTGAAGCACGGGGACGTGGACATTGCCGGGGCAAGTGAAATCTACGGGCGCGGGTCGCGTGGCGTTTCCGGGCAAGTAGTTTGGATTGGCGATTCTGAGTTTATCTCCGCGGGTTATAAAGCGGCGCGGGCAATTCTCGCACTGACGGGGGATTCCGAACTGGCGGCGGCGGTGCGCAAGGTGTCCATTGCGCAACTGGCAATCACCGGCGCGGACGAACTGGTAATCGGGCCGACGATACTTGTGCCAAGCACGGGTGTTGGCCGCGTGTACTGCATACCGGCGACCAATCGGGACGTTATCGTGGGGGCGGACGGGAGTATTTTCTGTATGTCAACAATATGTCTTGGGGGCACTGACGTTTCGTTTTTCACCAAAGACCCGGTCGCCAAACTGGACTACACGTGGAATTGGGCGGCGTGGTTGGGAGACGACACGATTGCGGTGGCGGAATTCACTGCGGACCCGGGTATTACCATCACGGCGTCGGAGTATGACGCGACGACGGCCAGAGTGGGAATCGCGGGCGGTGCGGTCTTCCACACTTATCAGGTGCATTGCACCATCACCACGTCGGGCGGTCGCACTGACAAGCGGACCGCGTTGTTTCTGATTCAAAACCAATAAACATATGCCGCGTCGCAGTCTCGGAGTTAATGTTTTCGACGCGGCAGTCGAAAGACTTGCCGCACTAATGCGCGACGGTCACCGGGTGGTGGTCGCGTTTAGTGCCGGGAAAGACTCCGGCGTGTGTCTCGAAGTGGCACTGATTGCGGCGCGGAAGACGAACTGTTTGCCATTGGACGTGATTATCCGGGACGAAGAAATCATGTACCCGGGCACGTACGAATACGCGGAACGGGTGGCCGGGCGGGCTGAACTGAACTTCCACTGGATTTGGGCCGGGCAACCGATTGTTAATATTTTCAATCGGGAACAACCGTACTGGTGGGTCTTTGACGAACGACTGGACCCGGAAGACTGGGTGCGGCGTCCACCGGCGTTCGCATACAAGATTCCGGAGTTACACATTGGGGCGATTGTTACGCTGGCGCGGTTTCCACCGGCACCGGGAAAGAACTTGTACAACGTCTTGGGACTGCGGGTGGCGGAATCCACCAATAGAAACTTGGGAGTCCACCGGGCGGGCGGGCACATATCGAAACCCGACAAACAGGGGGTGTGGGGAGTGCGGCCGATTTACGACTGGTCGGACGGTGACGTGTGGCGGGCGGTGTACGAAAACAAGTGGGACTACAACCGGGCGTACGACACGTTGAACCGGTTGGGTCTGGCGTCACAGCATTTGAGAATCGCACCGCCAACCATGACACGGTCGCAATCGGTGGCGTTGCCGTATGCGGCGCGGGCGTGGCCGCACTGGTTTGACCGGGTGGCGCGAAGGTGTCCGGGGACGCGTGCGGTGGCACAATTCGGACTACGGGCGGTGGTTCCAAGTCGGCGGTTGGGGGAGACGTGGAAGGATACATTTTATCGAACGTGTGTTACTGAAGCACCGGAGTGGATACGGGTGCGGTCGCTTCAACGGGTCCAGCGGAAACTGGAAGAACACCGGCGGCACTCGGCACAACCGTTTCCGGACCAGAAGAAATGCGATAAGTGTCACTTGTTGGGGTGTTGGCGGGTAATGGCGTTAATCAGTTATGCGGGCGACCCGTTTTCACTTGCCAAAGGCGGTTTGCCGGAGATTGAACCGGAGTATTTCAGGGCGGGTGCCGGGGTGTGGAATGGACGACCAAGTTTCTAATCTGTTGCCGGAAGAACTGAACCGGTGCAAGCGGTTTATATCGACCGTGCCGTGGAAGTTTGCGACCACGGCGGCGAAGACCAATCCGCACTGGTACACGTTGAAGAAGGTGAAACCGGAGAAGTCGGCGGACTTTGAATGGTTCGTACTGCTTATCAGGCGCGTCGGGCGGGTGGAATATTTCTGGGGGAAACCTTACACGGTTCTGGACATTGACGAATGGAAATACTGGACAATGGGAAATCCGTTGGACCAGACGACACTTATTAACAGGGCGTACTTGGAAGGGGAACACACGTGGCAGTTGAAAAAATCCGACCCGAAGACACGGCGCGGAACGTGGTAAGTGCGCGGGCAATGACCGCGGGACGGCGTGCAGTGGACAAGACCGTGCGGACACTGGACCGGTTGACGGTCGTGTATATGCCAATCGACGCTGTCTATCCGAATGACTGGAACCCGAACCGGCAGTCTGAACACGACTTTGAACTGTTGTTGCGGTCAATGGAAGAAGACGGATTCACGCAACCGGTGATTGTCAATCTCGAAAACAAAATCATTGACGGGGAACACCGGTGGCGGGCGGCAAAGGTTCTGAAGTACACGGACATTCCGGTGGTGGCCGTGGATATGACGGAAGAACAAATGCGCATTTCAACAATGCGGCACAACAAGGCGCGGGGTTCTCACGACATTGAACTGGAAGCGGAGTTATTAAGGGATTTACAGAAACTTGGCGCGGGCGCGTGGGCACAGGATTCGTTATGTCTCACGGACGAAGAAATGGAACGACTGGTGGCGGACATTAACGCACCGGAAGCACTGGCCGGGGAGATATTTTCGGACGCGTGGGTGCCGGAGAAATTCACGAAGGAAGAACGGGACATTATCACCGGCGCGGGTGAAATGACGACGGAAGAACAAGTAGACGGGGAAGGACCACGAAGTGTGCGGGCACTATCGCAACAAGCGGCCGACCAACTGCGGTTGCGGGAGAAGTTAATCAAGGAAGCGAAGACCGAACAACAACGAATCACGGCGCGGGCGGAATCCGACGTTTTTAAAATCTCACTGCTTTACACCGGGGACGAAGCAAAACTGATTCGGTCGGTGTTGGGCGACTATCCGGCACAGGCACTTCTGGCACTGTGTCGCGGAGTAGTGGACACAAATGTTTCGCGGGCAAGTTAATCCAAAGTGTTGGGCGAAGAATCGGCAAGGGGTGCAGTGCGGCCGGTACGCACTGGACGGGCAACAGGTTTGTGCGTACCACGGCGGGAAGTCGTTGCGCGGACCGGCACATCCAAGTTTCAAAGACGGGTCGCGGTCGAAATACGTGCCGCGGTTGGACGACAAATTAAACGAAGCACTGAACGACCCGGCACTGATGGAATACCGGGCGGACGTGGCGTTGCTTGGGGCACGGCTGAACGAACTGTTGGAGTCCGGGGAGTCGGCGTTGTTGTGGTCGCGTGCGGCAAGTGCGGTCGGGCGGTTGCGGGACGCGTTCCAATCGGGCAACGGGGTCAATATCAATGCGGCATTCCGGGAGTTGGAAGACTTGACGACCCGCGGGTTGGAAGACTCAATCCGGTGGCAGGAAATTTATCAAGTCATAGAAAGTTTAACCAAGACCAAAGAACGGGAAGTCCGGCGAATGGTTGCCATGCAACAAATGATTTCATCGGAACAACTGTTGGCAATACTGGGGCACATTGCAAATGCGGCCAAACAATCAATCCGCGACCCGTACGACTTACGAACTTTCCAGAAAACCATTGCTGTCTACAGTAATGACGGCGTTTTCCAATCTGATAAGTGACAACGTCGGCGGGGTCAAAGTATCACTGGCGGAGTTTATCGAACTAACGTCCCAAATACGTTTGGACGACTGGCAACGGCACATGTGCGCACAACTGGAACAACTCCGCACGGGGAAGGGGTTGCGGTTGGCGATTCATGCACCACCACAACACGGCAAGTCCATAATTGTGTCGCAACGACTTCCGGCGTGGATACTTCTGGACAATCCGGAGACACGAATCAAACTGGCGTCGTACAACATCACGCACGCGTCCCGGTTTGGCCGAATCATCCGGGACGTTCTAACGTCACCGGAAGTGGCGGGACTGGGAGACAATCCACGCATACGCATTGCGCCAACAGCGGCCATTGAAGAATGGTTCACGTCTGCACGGCGTTCACTGCGGGACGCACAACCAAGTTTCAAGGCACTGGGACTTCAAACCGGATTCGTGGGCCAATCGGCGGACTTGCTAATCATTGACGACCCGTACGCGTCACCGGAAGAAGCGTACTCGGAAGTGGTGAATAACTCGGTGTGGCGGTTCTGGACGGACACGGCAAAGCCACGGCTGACGGAAACGTCCAACGTGGTTCTCATGTTCCACCGGTACACGGAAAACGATTTGGCCGGGCGAATACTGGCGGAAGGCGGGTGGCAGTTATTGCGGTACTCGGCGGTGGCGGACGGCGCGTACCGGCACCCGGTAACGAAACAGGAATGGCCGGACCCGCTTGGACGTGCGGAAGGTGAACTGTTGTCGCCGCGGTTCTCGGAACGGTTCTACGACGACCAACAGTCCAACGGGTTCGTTTGGTTAAGTCAGTTTCAAGGACGGCCAACGGCGCGGGAAGGTTCGTTTTTCAAGGTTCCGGCGGTGCGGGTGGTGGACGTTTTACCGGCGAATCTTCCACCGGGGATTCGTAAGTGGGACTTTGCGGCAAGTCAAATGAAGGGGGACTGGACGGTGGGTGTGCGAATGACGGGACCGGACCACAACGGGTTGTGGTACATTCTCGACGTTCAGCGCGGCCGGTGGTCCACGGAAGAACGCAACGCGGTCGTCATGCAGACGGCAAGGGCGGACGGACGCGAAGTGGCAATCCATTTCGACCAAGACCCCGGACAAGCGGGCGTCGACCAAATACGCACATTAGTCAAGCACTTTGCCGGGTTCAACGTGCAGTATGAACGGGTGACGGGTCCGAAGACGACGCGGGCGGACCCGCTGGCGGCACAACTGAATGCCGGAAACGTATGTCTGGCGGCGGGTGCGTGGAACACGGCATTTTTGGAAGAACTCCGGCAGTTTCCATTTGGCACCAACGACGACCAAGTGGACGCGGCGTCGGGTGCGTTCAACAAGTTAACAGCGGGTTTCGATATCGAACACGCGGACGACCAACTGGTGGGCGCGTTTGCGTGGCGTTAGAAACAAATGAACGTCTGGAGTCGAACCATGAAAGCCACGTCCGCGGCATACACCACGTTTAAGCGTGTCTTCAACGACCCGTTGGCGTCCCAATACTCGGCACTGACGGAAAACCGGGTGGCGTACTACGGTTTACTCAATGCGTTCTATGAAAACTCGGTGTTTGACGACATTGCCCAATGGTCCAGTTACAAATCAACCAACCGTTTGTACCGGCAAACGCGGAGTATCTACAATCCAACGCGGCGTCTGGTCAATTTCTATGTCCAACACGTGTACCGGGGCCGACTGTCAATGGACGGCCAACCATTTGAAGACGGCACTCCAATCGCCATTCCATTCGCGGCCGATACTGACGCGGACTTACTGACGGCAATCGCGCAACTGTGGCAATGGTCCAACTGGTTGGACGGCAAAGACGAAGTCGTTTTACAGGCGGCAAAATTCGGGGAAGTACTGGTGGAAGTGGTGGACGAACTGGACCGGGCCAAAGTCACGTTTCAATCGTTCTGGCCGGGGTTCGTGGACACGAACGCACTGGACTTGGACGCGGCCGGAAACGTGCAGGCGTACGCACTGGAGTATCAGTTTTTAGACCAAGACAACGGGCAAATCTACACTTACCGGAAGGAAGTGGACAAAGACCAATTCGCGTTTTTCCGTGACGGCGACCCGTTCGACTACGGTGCCGGGTCGTCATATGCCAACCCGTACGGGTTCGTCCCGGCGTGTTGGGTGCGGCATACCATCATGGACCGGGTACACGGGGCACCCGCGGTGCAGGGGTCCATTAACAAACTGGACGAACTCAACAGTCTTGCCAGTCTGATTCACGATGAAATCGCCAAGATTGTTTCCAGTCCGGTGTTGGTGAGTGCCACGGGCGGAATGTCCAAAGTATTCGGGCAACCGAAGAAGGGGCCGACGGACGAAGAACTGATACCGGACGCGGACCGGGAAACACTGAACGTAATTAAGGGCGGACCGGACGCGGCAATGTCCAAACTTCCGTTGCAACTGGCGGACGGCATTTTGTACATGGAAAAGTTACTGACGGAAATCGAACGGGATTTCCCGGAGTTGACCATGTACGAACGACTGGCGGACATGTCGCAAGTCACCGGACCGGCGGTGGAACGGCTGTTCTCGAACGTATCGGCCACGGTGGATTCCGTGGCGGCACGGCACGACCAACAGTCCACAAAGTTGTTTGCAATGGGAGTGGCGATTGCGGGAGAGAGAATCAAACGCGGGGACTGGCAACAACTGGACAGCCAACAGGAGAAATTCCGGGGATTTGACTTAATGTCGTACGAAGACGGGCGACTGGACTTGGAAATACGTGCCCGGCGGTTATTCAAGGAAACGGAACGCGAACTGGCCGACACCGCGCAAATCAAGGCGACCACGGCCGTTTCTTTGGACGGCATTGTGGACGAACTCGAACAACTCAAAGTTGCCGGATATACTGAAGACGAAGCGGAAGAAATACTGGAACGCAAGCGGGAAGACTTGGAATCGGCACCACTGGAAGTGGCGGCACCCGGTTCACCGGCGGCAATCGCCGCGGCCAATGGCGTCCCGGTGCCCGGCGTAACACCGCCACAACTTGCCGGTGCCGCAAACGCGGCAAAAAATGCCGCACTGCAACCGGTTGAATAAGGGGGACCAAATGCGAGAACTGAAAGAAACCAAAGCAACGATGACCGCCACCCAACAAATGGTTGCGCGGTTCAAGGGTGCAGACTCGGAAGGAAATCCGGTCGACCCGAATTCCGTGCAGTGGATATCTTCGGACGAAACCGTTGCCACCGTGTCACCGGAACCGGACGGCATGTCGTGCCATATCTTTGGCGGCGTGCCGGGCGACTGCAAGGTGGTTGCCAATGGCACCGCGCAAAGCGGCAAGAAACCCGTGATTGCCGTTCTGGCACTGAATGTCACACCGGGCGAAATGGCCGCGGGCGAAATCACCACGGAACAGCCCGTCGAACAAGGAACGGCACCCGACAACAGTTTGCCAACTCGTCCACCACGTCCGGGCCACGACCTTCCCAACAAACCGGGCGTCGGCGTCGGCGGACAACTGCCAACGCCACCGGGCGCAAGACCGGACGCGGGATTGCCAACTCAACCGGGCCACCCGGAAGCGGGTCTTCCGAATGCACCGGCACGTCCGGATCAAGGTTTGCCACCAACGGCCGAACCAAGACGACGCTGAACTGATTTTCCAGCGGCAAGAATTATTAGGAAAGAATAACGATAATAAGTGTTGACAGTTACGTTGAAGTTGCGTATATTTATCTTGTTGGACGGGAAAACAAGAAACGAAACGGAGAAACGAAAATGGAAAACGAACTGGAAATGGCAATCGCAAGACTGATGGAAAACGGTGGGGTTACTGGTTGGGACGACGAATCCGAAGAACCGGTGGGCGACGATTATTACGAAGACGACGACGAACCGGATTTTGAAAAGCTGTGGGAAGAACGAAACGATTATCTGACGTTTTTACGCGGCGACGACTTGGACCCAATGTATTGAAAACGGAAGGAAAAAACGGAATGCATTATTACTATTACACCGACCCGCAACGCGAACACGACGTGGACCACGAAGTGGAACCACCCGCTGGTGCGGAATACGAAGAATACGGAGATTACGACCCGGAACCGGATTGTGGACCCGCGTGCGGCGTGTGCGGGGCCGGGGTTGAAGTGGTGCAACCGGACGGCACGGTGTGGCCGGAGTACAAAATAGCAACCGTCCCGGTGTGCCGGGCGTGTTGGGTCAAGCACTGGGGCGCACGGGCGGACGAACTGGAAGAAATGGCGGCAGAACTGGGAGACGATGCCCGAAGATAAAAACAAGAAACTGTTGGCGGCGGGGCTGTTGGCACCGTTGCCGGTGCGGCGACCACGCGGGCACCCGCGCACGTGGACGGACGAACAAATCCGGCGACTTTACGAAACGTACGACGTGGACCAAGTGGACGACTTGGCACGCAAGGCGGGGCGGCGCGTGGATTCACTTTGGCGGGCGGGGGTGATTCTCGCCATTCTGGGTGCAGTCCGACGCAAGGCGGGAGAGTCCACACTGAAGTGGGCACCGGCCAAACAGCGGTACGTTGCGCCAAGCGGTGCGGTGGTGGTGCGGGGAGAAATCCGGGACGCGGTCAAGGCGGTGGTCAAAGTCACCAAACAAGAAATGGTGCGGTTGGTGGAAGGGTTGGCGACGGCGCGGTTATCGGTGCCGGAATTTCAAACACTGGCAATCGACGCACTGACGCGGGGGCACTTTCTGGCGGCGGGGATTGCGAGTGGCGGACAAACTCAAGTATCGAATTCCACGCGGTCGGTGGTGGGGAAACTGGCGGGGGCTGATATTGGGGCGGTGGAACGGTTACTGACTGACGTTACTACCGGCAAGATTCCATTGGCGGGTCGGTTTCTCCAACGGTTAAGTCTGATTACACTGGCGGTGCGGGCGACGTTTTACGAAGCGGAACGCAACACGCGGACTGAAGCGGGGTTCGTGTGGGCGCGGAGAATGCTGACTGAGGGTGAACACTGCGAAGAATCGCCGGGGCGTCCGGGGTGTGTTGAACTGGCGGCGGAAGGTTGGGTGCCGATAGAAGATTTGGTGCCAATCGGGGACGCCACGTGTTTGGACAACTGCAACTGTGAAGTTATCTACTCAAACGACCCGCGGAACGACTAAGTGGGCCTACGGTGACGCGTGGGAACGGCACCCGATTGTTGCGGGCGTGCCGTGGGTTGACGCGGAATCCGGGTCACGGGTGGCGGTGGCAGATTTACGGGACGGGGTGCCGGATTTCATGTTGGACGCGGAAATCATTTACACGGATTCACCGTGGAACGCGGGCAACGTCAATTCTTTCATCACGAAAGCGGGCGGGCTGGTGGAACGGGTGCGCGATTTTGCGGACTTCTATACGGCACTGTTTCGGGAGATTGGGCGAATCAATCCACGCGTGTGTTATCTCGAAATCGGCAAGCAATATCTGGACGTGTGGCGGGCGGAAATGGTGAAACAATTTCCGGTGGTGGAAGTCTGGCCGATTTTTTATTACCGCAAACACGGGGCGTTTCTGGTGCGGGGCGGGGACGATTTGGCACCGGCACAATACACGGGAATGGACGACGAATTCGTGCCACGGGTGGCGGTGGAAGCGGAAGGACCGGGCGTGGT
>Ga0247787_1000008_pt1 | contig 18445 bp, 31 predicted proteins | sample UWRJS126311R4_FD_179923 | JGI IMG/M metagenome (GOLD analysis project Ga0247787, IMG submission 179923) | Soil microbial communities from Arlington Agricultural Research Station in Wisconsin, United States - UWRJ-S126-311R-4 | ecosystem: Environmental > Terrestrial > Soil > Agricultural land...
GTGGTAGCGGGAAGGTTTCCAAAAACTCCGGGGGAACCGCTGAATCCCCCCGGAAAACTCCCAGTTGAACAGTGGACTGAACTAGCTGGGAGAGGAGGACCGTTAGCAGCCTTGTTAGCCTACTGCTGCCGCTGTCAGGTTGTAGATGATGGCATCGGCTGACGGATTGGTAATTTCCGTCGTAACTTCCGTCGTGTAGGTACCACCAACGGCGTCGATTCCGTTGTCGCTTGGAACTTCATTGTTCCTTGCGTTGTATTCCTGGTATTTGGTACGACGATCACCCAGATACGCGAGCGAGAAGTTCGACAGGTCCAGAAACAGAGCCATCTTCTTGTACATCGCGGAAGTGTTGAACAGCGGATGTTCGATGATATGAATCATTCCGCGAGTCAGCTTGAAGCTTTCGAATCGAAGTCCGTACTCAGTCTGACCTTGGTTGATCATGTACGTTGCGTTCATCCGACCGATGTTGTTAAGAACACGGTGTGCAGTTCCGCCGACGAATGCCAATCGATCCATGGAACCTTTCGGATCAGTGGTAGTTTCGAACATCGGATCCAGCGCAGTTTCCAGCTGGGTGAACGTGGTAGTTGCACCCGCCGTGGTAACATTCGCATTGGCGTCCACCGTGATCCGGTTGATAACACCGTCCATGGTATGGAAAGGCTGTCCGTTGCGAGTTCCCAGGAACTTCTGGCCCCACAGGATGGATTTCTCGATATCCACCGCATGGAACAGAGCTGCGTCATTCTTGTTCTCTGCGGAGTTTCCATCACCTGCGACTGTAAGCGAAGCACGGACCGTGTCGGAGATTCCCCACGAGTTGCGGAAGATCTGCGTGTAGTTCGTGTTTTGCACTGGTACGATATACTGCGGCGCCGGACGGATGCTGGCTTCTTCAAACGCGTTGCCAGACATTGTCCAGGTTTGATTCGCCGCAATTACCGCAGCTGCCACAGTTCCCACAGCTCTTGTTGCCGTAACACTGGTAGTAGAAACCACCGTGTTGATGATGATGATTTCCGCCGTCAGATCATTGCGGAACATCATTCCTGGCATCAGATTACTGTTGGCAACAATCGTCAGCGTAGTAGCAACCGCCGTGTCACCAGCCGCCCCCGACACAATCGTCGGAAACAACATGGTTTTGCTGAAGTAACCGTGCGTGAACTGCGCAGCTGTCTTGTCTTTCAACATGCTGGTAATACCGAACAGCGGGCACTGACCATTCGGTGCCAACCGCGTGATCATCGCTGCGAAGGACTTCTTCTGGAGGTCCGGTGCACTTGCGAAGAGATTAACTGTATTGCCGATACCGATCATGATGGTTCCTTGTGAGTTTGGGGGCTATTGCATTTTTTCGAAATTCTCAAAGTCTGTGACAATGCTTCCCTTACCACGGGATTGACTCTGACTTTGTTCACCACCTCCAGCATTTGCGTTACCAGACTCACTCTGGCCGGCAATTAACAGTTTAGCGGATTCCAAAAGATAAGAGTCCGCTGCAGTTGCAATTTCCTGCGGTGTAGCATCAGGATAACGTTCCTGAAAACGTTGCCGCGTAGTTTCCACCAACGGCGATATTGCAGGGTGTTCGAAACCCCGGTTCCTTCCTTGCAACAATTGTCTGGATTCCATGCTGCCAACTACCTTAGGAATCCTGGCGTTTACTGATTGATCGTAACCGCCAAGGATACGCTCTTGGCTGCTGTAGCTTGCGTTGAAACTGGTTTTGAAAGCTTCTTGCGCCACACCGTTCAGTACTTGCATAAATGCTTCCGCATCACCGTTCAGTGCCTTTGCCACCGACGCCGGATCGATCGTGGAAGTGAAATTCATTTCCCTTACCGCCGCACCGATCTTGTTTGCATCCAGCTTGGGATAACGATACTGACTGGGATCAGACTGGCGCGTTTTCCCCTCTCCGAGTTCCGGATCTTTCCAGAGATCATTGAATTGATCAATGGTCATCGCCTGCTTGTCATTGTTCTTGGGGATGCCACGATCACCTGCTGCTACTGAACCTGTGGTACCAGGAGCTGCGCCAGGAACAACTGCATTGGCGGGATTGTTCTGTCCGCCGGGTCCTTTGCTGGGAGGAGGAATATAACCTTGTCCAGCTTGCTGACCCTGATTCCCCGGTCCTTGCGGTTGTTGCATATTCGGTTGATTCGTGTTACCAGCTTGGCTACGAAACATATCCATGATTCCCATTTCAGCGACTCCTTGTGTAAGTTAATTCAAATGCAATTTGGGGACAGGTATCCCACCAAAAAGCAATCCCAACAAAACAACAACTGCGAGGAGTCCCAATAACACACGGGCCACCGTTCCAAAGGGTTCTTTCAGGGGCATCTGAGATAACAACCAGTACAAAAGATACCAGGCTAATCCGAGGATAACGACTGTAACAATCAATGCGATCAGATTCATGACAATCTCCTTAAGTGATGTCAGCTATCCGTTGTCTCAGCAGACTTCGGAACTAACTCGATCAACTCAGTCAACAAGTCAATCCTCCCATCCAGCTGAGCCTTAGCAAAGAAGAACTCCTCTGGATTCTGCAAATTAGGTGGCAGTGCATCCCGCGCCATGACTGCATCGTAACGAAGATTCTGGAAATACGCCTTGTTCATCACAGTGAAGGTCTGCGCGACTTCCTCTTCACCCGGCGCGTCGAAATCGAAGTTAATATAAAGACCTAATTTAGCCTGCAACTGGCGCTCCCGGTTGTGATGCTCCTGGCTGTGGCGCACCTATTTTATCTCTGGCAACACCAGGAGTTAGCCCAGCATTCGCCATATCTGTAAGTTGCTGACCAGCCTGAGCTGGCGCTAACTCAAACGGTTTAAGATCACAGTTCTGAGTTTTCATCATGTAACTGAACGCAGCACCAAGATCGTACTTACTCTGGAGCAGCGGGCTAGCAGCAATCGTCTGGAGTCCAACTTGCAGAACTTCCGAATTCACCACCTTGTTCTCTGGCAAGATACCGTCGGTGATCGTGTAAACAAAGATCGCCTTACGCATCTCCATCATGTCTACTTTGTAAACCTTCTGTTCCTCGTAATTGTACATATCTCCCGAGGGTTGATACTGAAGAATGTTACATTTCAAGATGAACTTGAGTGGTTGAATCGCTTGTTCCTCCAGCTTCAATGCCAACTTCCGCTGGCGCCCACTAGACTTCCCTTGAACATCTTCCCACTCACTCTGAGTCTTATTCCCCTTAACAAACTGACCTTGCTGAGCTGGATTCTGCCCAGAGATCATATCTGCGAAGCCATAGACTCCCTGAGCGACTTGCAAGAAAGTTGCGGTTTGATGATCTTCGTACGGGATCTTGTAGACCGCATCACTGAGTTTGCTGTTAAAAGCTGTTGGGCGAACTGGGATGCGGGCAGATGGGCTGGTACTGGAAATGTTCTTTTCGGTAACTCGACTTGGATCATAAAGTAGCCTATCACTTAACGCTCTCCGCTGACTATCAAACGCTGCATTCAACAGAGAGCTGGCAATATCTTGCAAGGGAATCTGTTTCTGCACGAAACTACGGTTGGCATAAAGCAGACCATCTAGAACTGGTTGACCGGTTATGAGTGGTATAAAGTTATGGTTATTATTCTGCCGCTCACATTCAATCATCACTTGGTCATTAATCGTGACAATCTTCCAAATCTGTACCCGGTTCCTCATCGGTACTTTCATGTCATAATCTTGAGGAATAATCCTCATGTATCTCGTAACCATGTAATACGCATTCTTGAAAGTCTTCCGCTTTCCTTCTGGACCGATTTCAAACGTGGAGAAATCGTCAATGAACCGATTCCCACCACCACCAGCAGTTTGAATCTGGGTGCTGTAGTTATCCATGGAATCCCACAGGAAGTCGGGAACATAGAATAACTTAACTGGAGGCTGACCAAGGAAATTGGGATCAAATACCTTGTTGATATTCATCTTCAAGTTACGATCCTCTACATACTTCTTCAACCCTACTCTGCTGTAGATGGAAGTGTAACCTGCATATTCCGCGTCCTGAGGAATCTTAACAAGAGGAACACGGTGGTCCCAGAAGAAGTTGTATGGTGAGATGTTCCTAACACGGTTCCCGGCCCAGATCACAGTGGAAGTTTCATCCACCTTCCCGCCAGGTCTGACAGTAACTTCAGGCACATAAGTTGTCTCCTTACACCAAGCAACTTCCATCACACCGAAGTATTTCAAACAGTTCAAGAAGAAATCCATCAACTCTCCTGTCCAACCACCGTAGACTGATTGGGCACTGAGAATTGCCTGGTAAGCTTTCGCTTGGTCAATGAACTCTGGACTTGAGGTAACTCCAAATATGGGTTGCCCAGTCAAGAACACACTGGTGAGATATGCAAGCATGGTATCTGTCTGACCCTCGGCCAACGGGACTACGATATCTTGCAGCTTTTTCTTGTTCCCCGCCCGATTCGCGCGCGAAGCTTCGATCTTATCATAGGTAAATATATTATCCCGATAATACTCCCTATCAATACACTCCAAAGCATCTCGGTGGTTAAAACCATCCCAAGTTCCAGACTGCCCACTAGAGCCAGAAGAATACAGAAGCTGCTTCTTCGCAACATCAAGCAGAGCTTTCTGCGTTTCTTCTGAAATCAGTATCAGTTCAGAGCCGGCCATGGTTTTAACCTTTCTTCTGGATCGCCAGGATCGCCAATTACTTCTTTACATCCTGATGACTCTTGGCGTCTTTGCCAGCATCTTCCTTGGCATCCTTCTTGTCATCCTTGGCGTCTGCTTTGCCATCCTTCGCATCCTTGGCATCTTTCTTCGCACCAAGCTCCGCTTCTTCCTTGGCCCGTTTGTCAGCTTCCTCCTTTGCCTTCCTTGCAGCCACATCCGGCGCCGAAGTGATAACTTCCCAGCCTGTTGGCGTCAACAGTTCCATCTTGTTGGATGTGCTGTTGTAAACCTGAATCCCTGGGAACAGACCTGTGGCAGCATCACGTTCCGCATCGGTCATTTGATTATCCGCAGCAACCAGAGCAGCAAATTCCCGCAGAGGTACCAGTTGATCGGTTCCATCGACATTCACTTTGATCATACGCATTTGTTTCTCCTTACAGGGTTATGGGACTGGCGCGACTACACTGAACAAGAATCCTCAATAGTTTGATGACTGGCTGAAAACATACTCATTTGCTCCATCACATCCGTAGTAATTACATTCACGTAACGTGACAGCACGTTATCTAATAGACCACCGAGATCAAGAATGTCATCTTTGTTATCTCTGCGGGTAGGTTTAAACTGGGTGGCTTGATGCAGGACTGCGGCGCGCACTTCAGGATGTAAATAAACATCTGGTTCGACAACCTGCTCGTTAACTCCAGGCTTTCTCAGTAACTTTTTCAGGAACGCAACCACACGAGCTACCTTAGCTTTCATTCCTGGGAAGATTTCATTCAACTGGAACCCTTGAATCCCACGCTGCTCACAGATATGGTTGAACCAGAACAAGTAACTGGCCTGATAAGCTGTGGACTCTACAAAGATATGCGGACAGTTATGGCGCCAACCTACTTCCATCGCTGTCTCAATACACTGTAGGGGACTCCACTTACCAACCTCCAGATCCCGGTAAATCCACTTATCTTCTATCTGGCAGAAGTAACCGATCGACGCATCGTCCGAACCTACCTTCTCGCCCGAGAGGTCAATGATAATACAGTGGGCCAGGACTAAATCTTCCTGGGAAAATGGAAATTCCGGTACCTTCGAAGTGTCAAAGTTACTGGAAATCCCACTTTCTGGGTCATTCTGCACTTCTGCGAACCAAACTTCCGGATGTCCCATGTCAATATCATGTTGAAGGTCAGCAATCAGGCTGTCCGCGCTATGAAGTTGGGGCCAAATGCTGGTGCCATCAGCCAAGAGCGCGCCAACAATGAAAGATACCCACTCTTTGGACTTCTTCAACTTCGACAAGATACAATTCGGCCCTGCAAACATGTTTCCTATGTAGATATATACACAACCACGAGGATCTTTCGCCTTAAACAGAGTACCAATCATCCATTTCAGGAGCTTAGTGGCAACTTCTGCGCTATCCTGATCCTCTGCTGTCTGAATATCGTCCATAATAATCAGATCGGGGCGCGCATTTCCTACATTCAACCCCCGGATGCTTCCATGTGGACCCAAAGCTGCTAAGATCACCTCTCTGCCACCAAAGTAGAATCTCTTAAGAGCCTCAGTTTCCTTTGTAATGGAGCTTTGCCAGTTCCCGAACAGTGCCACCACGTTTCTAGACTTCAACATGGCCATTACATCGGCCAGAATCTGAATCGCCTTATCCCCGTTGCTCCCTATAATCAGTGGGAACTTAATCCGTGTGAACAAAATACAGTAAGTAATAAACAGTTTAATCAGCGTAGTCTTAGCATGACCTCTCGGTAAACCCAGGGCCAGCTTCGGGAAAATCCCAGGTTGCCCAACAAACTCCTTCAGTAATTTCCAAACTTGCTGATGAATCTCTGGAAACATCAACGTGAAAACTTCGGGGATCATCGTGCCACCGAAGAAATTCAAATCCTCACGCAGCAACTCTAGAGTCTTGTCCCTATCGAAGCCAGCATGAATCAGCTCCTCTTCTGAAAACGGAGCATCTTGATACTGGCGCTCAGCACTCATGCTGATACCTTAGCTTGTGCAGCTGGATAACCTTGGCAGCCTGGCAGTGTAGCACTTCGCTGCGCTCGTGGAAACAAGGTAGCTTCCGTCCACTGTGTCGCCATAGCTTCTGCGATACCTTGGTAAGTAATACTCCTCTCCACCCTCCGCATCTTGTTACCGTTCATATGGCAGGCTGGTTTCCGTCCCGCGACAATGTTTGTTGGCATCAACCTTGGGAGATTCTTCAGCCACAAACAAGTCCCCTTGACTTCTCCGTGACCAAACTCCCAAGGTTGAATCTTCTGATCCTCTTTCCTGATAGTAACTTTTGCCAACCCATGCATCACTGGATTTTCCACACAGATTCGCGGGATAGGCTGCCCTAACAGGTAATTGAAAAACTTCTCCGCTTCATTCATCCTGGACATTCTCTCGGGATTAACATGCCAAGGTCCACGATCTTTCAAATGTTGCACTCCACTGTGTGCCAGGTAAGTACATGGTGGGTGGGCGATCATGAGATCCCAATCTAACCCTCTTGCCAATATCTCCTCCACCGGCCCGATGTGATGAAAGGGTGAATCGTCCCTGCTGGGAATAAGGTCACAACTAAGCACGTCATGACCTTGCTTCAGAAACTCCCGCCTGACAACACCTGAAAACTCACAGGCGATCAGAACTTTCATTCCGCTTCCCCATCTCCTGGGATTCCCATATCTTCCATTGTTTTCCTCAGAAACTCCGCAGCCATTTCTTCTGGGTTCATTCTCGGCTTAGAACTGATCACAGGAGACTGTAGCTTTCTTAACAGCTCCTTCCGTTTCCGTTCCATCTCCCCTTCCGGTTGCGTGGTCATACACTTGCCCTCCTTTCGGAACTGATTGGGACAATCCTACTATCTTCTCCCTTAAGTTCGCACTTTCCAGTCTTTGCAACACATTCTTGCTGGACATGCTAATCAGTTCCTGATCCCCCACTTTAATAACTTCATTGTCCTGATTCGCCTGGAACTGGCGCACGATCACAGTAGGCATAATCAGTTGTACAATGTTGCTAGGTGGTGCCACAGATTCCTGATGTCCGGCACCTCTCCTTACCGCGCGATTCACAGTGTTAATTGCCTGAAGGATAGTTTGCATCTTCATGAAATGCACACCTTGCTCCAGTTTCATTTCCAATCCTTGCAGCAGTTTCTTCTCGATGGTATCATACTTCCCATCAGTCTCCGACTGGTCTGCAAGAAGCTTAATCCGGTGAGTTGCTACTTCCGCAGCAAAATCAGGATCCGCCAGAAGTTCACTAACATACGGCTGGCTGACTCCTACTGCGGCCGCAACTTGTGTAACTGTGCAATTCGCCTTGAGCAGACTTTTAATCTGATCCTTCTTGCTGCCGGGAATCACAGAGACATCAATTTTCCGTTCCGCGCTCATGTCTGCTCCTTTGGCTTACGCTTCGCCTTCATCTTTTTCTTCCACTGCTTCGGCAAACGCAGTGCCAGCATCTGGTTCCGCTTCAATTCCTATTGCCTGGGAAATCTTCTCCGTTTGTCTAAAGGGTGGCACAGGAGCTTCCCGGAAAGGCACAGGATCACCTCTTTTCTGATTCTGGTACAAGTCTGGATAGATTCTCCTATGCACTATATCTGCATCTTTCAAATCTTGGAAAATCCGCTGATTGTTTATCCTGGATTCTTGCTCCCTAGGAACGTGCGGAGAATTCATCCAATCCGGCCTGCTTTTCAAGAAGCTCTCATCATCCTGCAGAACTCTGGCAGCATTCACAATGAACTGATTAAACTCTGCCAGGGAGATTTCTGTCCCACCATCATAGATCTTTCCCATGTGGTAGGTGAATCTTCCAGATTTAGAATTCCTCAAATCAGCCATGACTTCTCCTTAGCCAGGCTCCCCAAGTTTCTTATTTGGATTCTCTCTTGCATACTTCTCTTTCGCTTCCCTGGCAGCTTTCTCCGTGGCAATCATTTCTGACTCCCCAGCTCTGGAAGCAGCAAAAGGACTCCCAACTTCCTTAGTTCCTTGTTTAGGAACCCAAGGAGCTTCTTTGTACGGTGCGGGAATTGAAGTGTCAACAACAGGTTTCTTGACATCAGTCATTTGGTATCTCCTTGGCCGGTAACTGCAGGGGATGGCGCGCCCTCAGTTGTTATTTCTGTTTTCTCTTTACTCTGCACCTGTGCTTGACTCTTGTTCAGTAACCTAACATCCACTGTGGCGCCCGATGGTGCTTGCACAAATATACAACCATAGCAAGCCATTACCACTAACAGGCCACTGAAAACTACCCCAATGTGTCTGGATCTTGACATTCCCATACTCTACAGGTAATCTTTTCCTTTGTCCACACCTACCTGTGGGGTAGTTTCCCCAAGGCTTATTACTGAGTTTGTTATTAACGTGGATGGTAATTGGTGATTTTTTATAATAAATTTTTGGGGGAAGTCTTAGAATCTTCCCCGTTCGCGCGCCCAAAAAGGCTTCGACCCCCGCTACTTGCGAATGATTATCATTATCATCTGGCGCGCGGCACGACGGCATTGGGTAATCCATTCTGCTAGTATGGATGACCCATTACCAGGTTGCCAACAATGTTGCGAACTACGGGAACTAGGAGGGTTGGAATCTGTCCAATCGGCATAACCGCTACCTATGACCGAAAGCCTGACTGCTACCATGCGCGCCAGCAACGCAACCAGTAACCCTAAACTGAACTGGAGTATTATCATCAAAACCACTCAGCAATACAGGATTGAACGCAGTCTGCGGACCAAGGGAGCAACGCAGGTTGGTACGCTGTCGGGCTGCACAGTCTGGAGTTTCGGCGGCAGCAGTCAGGAACGTTTCTTTGTCGGTTCCGCTGGCAGCTTCCGTGTTGGCAAGACTCGGGCAACCAGTAGGCCAGTTCCGGCCAGTGTCAAGGCAGCCTACTTGCAAGGCACATTCTCAGCAGAACCGGAAAGCAAGAGCAACGTGGAACGCGGCAGCTTTCGCACGGTAGCAAGGGGATTCGCAGACTAGGAATCGACCAGTAGCGGATTGCCGCAGGTTGGCAGTCTGCTACGGGGCGCAGTCTAGGCCAATTCGCAGTTCAACTAGCATAAAGGTTCAGTAACACCATGCAAACGCCAACCAAGCTGGAAACGGTTGTAACCAAGGATGCGCCCTTTGTCGGTCTGTTGCCCGAGGGTGCCCACGTTGTTACGCTGAACTACAAGACAGACAAGGATACCGGAATAAAGAAACCGTCCGAAAGCTGGATGCTTCCCAAGCTGGCATTCCCGGAAACCTTGGTTGCTTCGGAAGTTGTTATCGCAGGTTTCCGCAAGTTCGTAGATGACTTGCAAGTTGACGGTCTGCGGGAACTGGCAGCGGGGGACGTTACCTACTCGCCGATCATCTGCAATCTGGAATCGTTGCTCAAGGATTACGCTACTGACGCACGAGGCGAGCGTACCGGGCTGAAGCAGTCAGTTTTGAATGACTGGATTACGTATACGCTGGTCCCGTTCATGGCAGCGCGGATCAAGGCGAACTTGGTCAACCAGACGGCGCAACAGCAGCAAGACTTGCTGGCGAGCTACTCCAAGAAATTCAAGCTGGCAGCAACCAAGGGGAATCGGGCAGGTAACGAAACGCTGTCTGACGCGGGGCTGCAAGACTTGGCGCAAAGGTTGGTAACGTATACCAGTTCCGACGATGCTACCAAGAACTTGCCAGCTTCCGAAGCACTGGATGCGATCGTCGCAAGAATCCAGAGTCATCGTGATGCGATTGCCAAGGCTAACGCGGAGGTGAACGCTTCCGATTTCTAAACCTAGACCGGGCTGACTGCTAGCGGAAGCTGGCAGTTAACCTGGACGAGCAGCCCGAGACTTGCTAGGAGCGATCCTAGTAGGTCCGGGCCGCTTGCCTGTATGCTCCCAGCTGGAATCTGTAGGAGGGGATAAATCCTACAGTTCTAGTTTTCAACGTAGTATCTAGATGAAAGGAAACAAGATGCATGAAATCAGAGTGACTCACAAGATTAACAAGACTGTTGTTGCCAGCTTACTTGCTGAAACTCAAGTTGGCTGCATGGCAATGCTTCATGCTTGGTTCCAAGATACTGATGTGGAACAGTTAGAAGAATATGATGCTATCTTTCTGTTCGATGGTGGACTGACCAGTGTTATCTGGCTCTGCGACTGGAATGATATTGTTGGAATGGTGGAAACTAGCTGCCGTGGAGGGTAGCAAGAGAGAGTAGTTACCGAGTAGACTGGCGCAAGACTGGCGCACACAGTATCACAGTGTGGCAGCCAGATGCCAGTCTACTCCAGTAACTTATCTTTTCACACGGAGGCAGAGAATGGCAAATGTTCCTAGGATAGATCGGGAAGGTAAACTGTTTCGAGCACCAGATGGAGACTCTAGCACCTGTGCGTTACAAGCACTGATGGTTGTTACTGGATGCAGTTGGGATCTTGCGAAACATCTGGCAGATATGACTGGACGCAGGAAAGGGAGAGGAACTTACAGTCATTTGCTAATTGCAGAGTGGAACCAGCAACCTGGTATTGCCAAATTGATCCCAGTTCCTAAAGCGGGGGAGTGGTATAAAGAAACACTGAATCAGTTTGTTGCTAAGTTCCCATGTGGAGTTTTCTATGTAGTTATCTCCGGTCATGCACTGGCAGCGATAACTGGTAGGATTGTGGATACCACTACACAATACCGGCAACCTAAGGCAAGGATTAAGTATGTATGGGTTCGAGAGGATACTTGGCAAGGTAACAGCCAGCAAGTAGTTAACACGATTGGTCCGGAGTTTTAACTTAGGAGAATCAGAGATGAAAATCAGTGCTCAATGCTTGGCAAGGATGAAACAGCAGAATCTGGTTTGCGTATCTAACATGGCATTCTACGCGGGAGTTGGTCAACCAGCCTATGCTTTCGACTATTTCGCAGTATGGTGCAAGAACAATCAGTGGTTCCAGCAGTTGGAAACTGGACAATCTGATGGTTGGCAACTGGAGAAGTCTGGAAACTCTGGCCGCTCTGGCAGCTTGGAGGTAACTTCCCAACTGGCGCAAACATGGAATAGGGGGAAGCAATGAAACAGACTAGGGAACTACGGCAAGAGATGATAACTCGCTGGCTGGAATGGGAGAATCGAGTTAACGGTGGATTCCTGTTGATTGATCCTACCGAGGGAATCTACAGTTTCGAGTTTGCTGTGATTGGAGGAATGGCAGATACGGAGAGTACGTTTAGTCTCCGGCAGGCACTGGCGCTCACTTACTTGGCAGATGAGGAGAATCAATAATGGGAACTGGCACTGAGACTATCAAGAAACCTGAGTATCCTAAGGAGAAGTATACCAAGGATGAGTTCTTTCAATTGCTGCTGGCAGACTTTATGATCTGGTCCAGTAACAGGGAGAAGTCTTTCGATGGATGGAATCTTAGTCTGGAAGATTGGGCTAAGCAGATGAGGAAGTATTACCATCAGGAATCTGGTAATAATTTGCTAGAAGAACTACCCCACTGTAAACCTGTAAACCTGTAAAATCGTGAGGGGGGTGCCTCCAGACCCCCTCGTGCCCGACGTTAATTAGGTAGTCTTGCTGGTAGTAGGTATACTGGCAAGGCTACCCCTCCAGAAGAAAGATAGAGAATAGGCACCCCCTTTAAGAAATTTAATATAGATAATCTATTCTTTTATTATTTATATTTAATTTATTAATTAAAATTTACTCTTTTTTTTAAGTAGGTAAACACGTTGACAGGAGAATTAGGAACAGAGACAACTAGCAGGAGGATGTTAGCAATTTGCCGAGAGGACTACCCCAAGGGGGGTCATTTCGGGATGTTACAGGTTTACAACGTTACAACGGGGTAGTTTCTCAGGTCCTATTAACAGGAACATGGAGCCAACTGACATGGGTGTGACTTCCGAAAGCAACAAGCAGATGACGATTAGAACTAGCGGACAACTTCGTGAGATTCTGTCTTGGTATGATCTGACTCCGAGGGAACAAAAGGAATTCAGCTACCTGGAATCCAGCAATGTACGGACTACCGAGGATGCGAAGTTTGTCAAGTATCGCGGCCAACTGTATGATCTGGGGGAGTTTGTTAGGACCAGCAACTTACCAGTTGGTTCTCCGCTCAGGAACTGGGACGGTTATCACTCAGATAGCTACTTCTCAGGAATCGTATGTAAGTACCGGTACGATGGAGAAAGTGTGGTGATGGGAACATACTTCTACTAATAACAGAAGTCCACTAACGGCAGCAGATTTCGCTTGACAGGGGTAGCCCGGAGTGGTATCCTTGGGAGTATTACTGGAAACAGGCAGTTTACCCGCAGTCCATGTTGTTAACACTGGAGATTAGTAACTATGGAAATCTACACGGCAGAAGGTTGGAAGATTGTTGGCGGCGACAAGTTTCTGGAAGTTCCTCAGTATCCCGCCGCGCACGTTGCAAATGTTGCTGCCTATGTTACTGGCAGGAACGCACCGACTACCGCAGGTTGGAATACCAAGTTCCTGCACGAAGATCCGCCACTGGTGTTGGAAGTAGAACTTACCAAGTTTACCAATCCTCCGCAACCGGCTGTGCTGGATTGGCCCAATCTGGGACCGGATGGTAACTACCGCACCCGTAGCTAACTGAGGGAATCCCGCCATGAGAAACTTAGTTCTGTTCCTTATGGCGGGAATGATTCTGGGAGTAGTGATTCCTGTACTCCTGAATCTTCCCGTCACTGTGGAGACTGTCAAGCAGCGGAGTGTCGCCGGTAGCAAGCTGGCAGATTCTCCGCTTCCACTGATTCCTGAATGTCCCAAGCATAGGAGATTCCCGAAATGAATCGACAATACGCAATAGCGTGGTCAGCTTGGTTACGTGATCCAAGCAACAAGCAGACTATGGGATGCTTACGTGATCCCAATGGTTTCTGTTGTCTTGGCGGATTGTGTGAAGTCTGGAACTCACAGGAGAGTGTGATAACTCCGTTACAGTGGGTTCCTGATTCCAGAACCGATGGAGGTAAGCTGAAGGACTTGTTCAGTTTCTTCAATGCTAAGAGTGTACTTCCAATGGAGGTTATGCATGAAGTTGGAATGCACAGTGTTAGCGGAGAGTTTAAGTTTCCCGGCCATTTGCATCCGAGGAAGAATCAGACTATCTCTCTGACTGGTTGCAATGACTCTGGAGAGTTCACTTTCCCGATGATTGCAGATATTGTTGATTACTTCTGGAAGGAACTTTGAACATGGTAACTACAGAGTCGAAAGATAGTATGTTCAATCGCGCTGTAATCAGGAACCTCCGGCGTCGTTGGCCCAAGGAACTGGAACATCTCACTAATGAATTGCTGGTCTCTGAGTATTCACAGTTCATGATCTCAGATTACAGCGGCGATAATGATGCAAGGTTCCTGGAATGGATCGGCGCAGATGAGTGATCCTAAGGACATTCTGGATGAGATTATCAATCGGTTAGCAACTAATCCAGAGTTGCTAAGAGTGTTGATGGAAGAAGTCTTGCATCCTGAGATGCAGGATAAACTCTGGCGAATCACTCCGCTACCTGGAGAGACTGGTTCCCAGATTACGGCGCGACTTATCAAGCTGGCAAAGGATTCTGGTAGATTCGTGCGGTGTGATAAGAAGTTCGACTCCCCAATTCACAAACTGGAGATTCATCGGGAGATTATCCAGAAGTTAAAGGATGATCCACGATGGTTCTTTGCTTTGTATTCCCTGTTTGCTAACTTTATCATCTGGTTCCATACGGGGGATGATAAGGACTTGAGCAAAGAAGAGCAGACTGCAATTGATATGGAAGTCTGGAAGTATATCCAGTATCAATTCGATCTGATGATAACAGTGACTAAGGAGATGCCAGAATGAACAAAGACAACCAAGGAAACCGTCAACCTGTCGCGCCAGTTGGGATCAAGATTGACGTTGTAGTTAACGAAGAGGGAGATAAAAGATACAAGATTGGAGACAGGCTTTATCTGATAGCACTGAGTGATCTCTCCACGTACTTTCTTTGCTGCATTGATGCAGTTGGAGAGGAGATGCAAATTGCAATGTCGAAACTGGACGCATTGAATCTCACAGTTGCCATTGCAGATTCTAACGGAGTAGCTGACATTGTGAAGCTACGGAAAGGACAGAACTAACATGACAGTCGCAGAACTAATTGAGTTCCTGAAGAAACAGCCACAGGATCTAATGGTGGCTTACTGTAAATACAGCGAATATTGTTTGCTGGAACCGGAAACTATCATCGTGGATGAACTAGCAGTTCCACGGGCGGATGGATGGATCCACTCCAAGTGGGAGTCTAAGAAGAACAAACAAGAGACTCAGAACTACTTGGTCTTACCGGGGAATTAACAGCCAATGTCCCAAATAACCTGCCATATTAGCGGCGAGATTTTGTATAAATCTGACATACTACTAGGTTTCGACCTAGATGATATCCACCCATGTTTCAAGGCTAAGAAGTCTTTAATCCTGAAACCAGAGTGGATCTTTCGGTTCACAGCTGCCAAGTCCCAGCGAGAGAAGAAACTGTACTATCTTGCGGTACTTAACAGCATGGACTTGATTACCTGGAAACATCCAGCTGACCCCAGTCTCCAGATCATTGAATTCACAATGATGGATGCTATGCGAATTGCGTGTTGGATTGATTACGCAAAGTATGGTATCACTCCACGTCGGCCATTCCCTCAGTTGATAGTGAGTGAAGTTAACTACAAGCTGGAGGATATTAGTGTCTACCTGGACAGACTGCTAGAGATTCGGAAACAGGTAATGGCAACACAATCTGATGAGGTTCGGAGGAGAGAGATTAACGAAGAATCTCAGAAGATAGAGAATGAGTTTCGTGCTGCCGGACTAATTGGTCAGGCTTTCACGTTACCTCTGGCACGTTGGGCGCTAGATGTTTCCGACTGTCCGGATGAAAAGTATCGGAGATGGTTAGATATCTTGCAGACTCCACTTAATGAAGCTTGGACGTTTGCAACTAAGTCCGATGAGAGTGAAATGCACGAGGTATATGAGTGGTTACAGGAGAATCTTCCAGTAACTAACGATCAGTGTCTCGCAGTACGGGTGCAAATGAGGAAACTGATTGAAGCATCTCAGTGGGGTTATAAGGAAAAGGATGATGATAGGGATGATGGAGAAGTAGATGAAGATGGACTTCCCAAACCATCCCGCGCCAAACCCACCAGTTATCAGATTCTCCCGGAAGATATCCAGAATCCGGAAAACTACTCCTTACCACCTGAACCGCAGAGAGTAGATTATCCTACTGCGGGAGCATACTACGGTGCTAAGGCTCTTTGGGATTTAGAAGTGAAAGCTGCCAGAGGAGGTCGCCGTGGCGAATGGAAACAGTTTTAAGAGTGAGAATCAACCTGTCGATCCTGTCGCGCCAGTCTCAGCGGAAGTTGATATCGCAGACATTGCAGAGATGCTGGATATTACTGCTCCCAAACAAGGAGTTGATATCGAGTGGCGGGAAGATGGAACTGTAATCTGGGTAAATGTAGATGGTATCTGCCGTCTGCGTATCTGCCAGATTCCTCAACTCTGGATCAAAGGAGTTAAGTATGAGCCAAGCTAACACAGTTCCAGAGGATCATTCCAGCTATGTTTCAGTCTACAAACCTGTAGCTGGATGGAAAGCTATCCAGATGTGGTGGAATACAGAGGAACCTGGAATCCCCGGTGGTTTCTGGGAACCTTGGGAAACTTCCGCATTCTCCTTTGCTACCAAGAAAGAAGCAGAAGATTACGCTAAGTCTTGGGCAGCAATGGATGGTCTGAGATATGTTCCTAACTTGGGAGATGAGTAATGCCAACCTTCCGGATATATGAAGTTACCGCAGTCTTTGATGATGGTTCCTTCGCCACAGTACCGATCAATTGCTCCAACTCGATTGAAGCGATTAAGGCGGTACTCTCCAGTAATCCTGTGATTGAGAAGATGGGGGCTAATAACTCTCCCAATCGGAGAGATGTTGTGGCGGTGGAATGTAAGAAGCAGGAGTTCAAGGCATGAAACTAGCCAAGTATCTTGTGGAAAGATTGAAGTTGCGGGTGGAAAGTTACAAACATCCCGCCATTTTCCATGCTACCAACGGAGTTTGGTACTCTACTGCTACCGGACAGGGAGAAGCTAACCTGGAAATTGATTGGGAAGCTCTCCAGAAAGCTATTGAGGAGTTCGAACAGGAGTTCCAAGCTGCGGTTGATCCCGCCAAGTCTCTTGTTATCGCCAAACTTAAGGAGGATCTGTGAGTTCCCAATCAGTAGGTCCAATCAAACTGAATCTTGCTATCCCTAGCATGGCAGAGATTATGGCTGCCGTGGAGAGGAAGAAGCAGGAACAGATTGAGAAACTGTTAAATCCTCCTGTCGCGCCAGTCTCAGTTCCACCAGTGATGCTGAATCATGCCCACTGTCATCCAGATGAAGATTCCCTGCAAGATATGGGAGATTTGATGGATGAGTATGAAGATGAGTTGATAGCTAGGTGGGAAGCGGAAGGTGGATTCCAGCATATTCCAATCCACCATGATTCTACGGACTGGAAAGAAGTTGTAACTCCACCAATCCAGAATCTCCCAGTCGCTAGAATCAAGCTCTCAGACGAACAATCCTCTGCTACCAGTGCAATGATTAACGGTGACAGTTTCTGCCTAATAGGTAAGGCTGGAACTGGTAAGACTACCACTGTGAAGGAAGGTATCTGGATGATGGAGTCCGGACATATCATTGCACCAATGCACGATACGGAAGGACACAAGTATCTGATTCCTGGCAGTTTGGGAATCGTCTGTGTTGCTTTCACCAATCGGGCGATTAACAACATCAGCAAGTCGTTTGATCTGGGAACAACCCGGATTAACTTCATGACCATTCACAAGTTGCTGGAATATATCAGGGAGGATTACAGTTATGAGGACCCAGAAACTAGCGAGCTGCGAAGTTCCAGCAGATTTGTTCCCTCTCGTACAGAACTTAGAAAGCTTCCCCGAGGACTTAAGAGAATTTATATTGAAGAATCTTCCATGGTCTCGATTGAACTTCATCAGAAGCTTAAAGCTGCATGTCACAGTGGAACACAGTTTGTTTATCTCGGCGATCTTCAACAGTTGCCTCCCCCATATGGTGAAGGGATTCTCGGATACAAACTTAATGAATTACCCTGTATTGAACTGACCAAGATTTACCGTCAAGCAGCGGAGAATCCCATAATCGCACTGGCATGGGCGATTAGCAGGGGAGAGAAACTGGGGAAGGAAGAACTTCAGGCCAGATACGGACACTACAAAGGATTGAATGATCCCATCAGGATCACATTCTTTGACAAGAAGATTGCCGCAGATATGGCAGCTATCGTGATGGGTAAGTTCTTCTGTCAACTGATAGATCGGAAAGTATTTGATCCGATCGCGGATATTATCTTAGTTCCATTCAACGGTGGGAAGAAGAATAAGAAAGGTGAGGGTCAGCTAGGTAGTGATGAGCTGAATCGTGCGATTGCCCAACATATCTCCATGCGAGATGGGAAGGAAACTCATGAGATCATTGCCGGATTCCAGAAACATTATTACGCGGTGGGTGACAAGGTTCTTTACAACAAGAAAGAGGGAATCATTACCGCAATCAACAAGAATGGAAAGTATATTGGCAAAGCTCCTCTTCCTCCTTCTGTTGATCTACACCGGGATGGAAC
>Ga0247787_1000010_pt1 | contig 17295 bp, 17 predicted proteins | sample UWRJS126311R4_FD_179923 | JGI IMG/M metagenome (GOLD analysis project Ga0247787, IMG submission 179923) | Soil microbial communities from Arlington Agricultural Research Station in Wisconsin, United States - UWRJ-S126-311R-4 | ecosystem: Environmental > Terrestrial > Soil > Agricultural land...
AACGACCCAACAAGAAATTGCCCGGCGAACCGCACGCGTGGAACGCCGGGAATCTTTGAAACTGATTGACGACGCGTACCGGGACTTAATCCGGTTCCACGAACAAACGGTGGCGGTGCTGGAATCGGCACGCGACCGGGTGCAGAAACAGATTGACGAAATCGACGACGAAGTCGACCGGGAATGGGCTGAAACGGACCACTCCGACTTAAAGAGATTTCTTGCGGAGATTCGGAAATGACACCGCTTCGCACGTTCACGTCCCGACGCAAATTGGGAGTCTACTTGAAAGACGTGTGGCCCGGTTCGACGTGCTACACGGTACTGGACGGCCACTCGTTCGTGGTCCACGACCATTGCCGGGACGGCCGCGTGATTGCCAATGATTATCCACCGTACCACGTCTTCAGACTCCCCGGTGACGCCCGACTTCTACTCACTTGGCAAGAAGCAGAAAAAGAAAAGAAATCAAAAATAAGTGTTGACAGAAACCCGGCAGTGTGAGACAATGTCTTTAGTGAGAGAGAAGAACAACACGAAACGGAGAACGAACGAAATGGAAAACAAAACAACAATGGCACTGGACGAACTTTTGGAAATGCCGAACGTAGTTTGCGCCAAGTGCGGTCGCGCACTGGCAGTCGGTTCGGTGGTGTTTACGATGGTTGGCACGGTGGAAGACTTTTCATACTGCGACCGCGATTGTGCGGGAATTCAAAACGACCGGGACGACTACTAAGTCCCGGCAAGAAACGGAGAACACGACAATGGACAGAAGATTGGCAATGGACTTGGACCGGTGGCTGACGACGCCGCCAGAAGATTCGGAATACGACGCCGCGTGCGACCACACGGAAGGGGACGCACCAAGTGTCAAATGCGTGGACTGCGGGCTGGACGCTTGGGTGGAAGACACGATAACGGTGGACGGCAATGCGTATTGTGTGCCGTGTTACGACCGCACCCACCCGCCGTCGGCAATCGTGGCAGACGTGGACGGGGACGACCCGTGGTCCTTGACGTATGAAGACGACCCGGCGGACAACTCCGCCGTGGTCGCCAATGTCGCGGCATTCCGTGCGGCAGTGGAACGCGGGGACGTGCCGGAAATGCGACGGTTGACCCCGGTGGTTGGATTTGAAGTCGCCGCCCGGATACTCCGCGAAGTGGAGGACCGCGACGGAATCCGAATAATAATATTCGGTTGACGTGAATTTTTATGTTGACAAGTGCCCGCCGCCGTGGTACTTTGCAAACGGTGATTGGCTTCACTAAAACCCGGTGGCTGTCCACGTTCACGCGGTGCCGGGTCGCAAACAGTGAACGCGTTTCGGTTTCTGTTTTACTTTCTAAGTTGTTTTCCGTAAACTAAAAACGGGTCCGCCGCCGGACCCGTGTTTTTCCCTGATTTGACCTTGCACTATTCCAAACGGAGTGTAGCACCAAAATGACAATCGACGAAATAATTTCCAGACTAACGGAACCGGTTGCGGACCGGCACATAAAGACCCGGAAACAAGGTGGCAACACCATCCACTATATTGAATGGCACACCGCCTGTTCCTACTTGGACGCGGTGGTGCCGAATTGGTCGTGGATTATCCACAGTGTATCGGAAGTTGGCGGACTGGTAGTGGTCCACGGGTCATTGACACTTCAAGCGACGGACGCCACAGCGGTCCGGCACGCCACGGGAATTGAAGACCCGTCGTCGAAGGGATACGGTGACCCGGTGTCCAACGCGTCGGCAATGGCGTTCAAACGCGCCGCGGCAATGTTCGGACTTGGTCGCCACTTGTATCAGAAGGACGGCCCGGTGGCGGTGGTGCCGCAACAGTACGGAGAACCCAAACCGGCAAAGAACCCGGATTGGTTCGACGCGTTAACGGAACACATCCACACGCTTCAGTTGTACGGAATCACCATGCCGGAAATGCAGAATCGCATTTTCAAAGTTGCCGGAGTAAAGACCCGCGCCGAACTAAACAACGGAACCGGCATTGCGGTCCTGCGGGACTTTGAAGAATGGGTAATGGAAGAAGAAACCAAAGCGGTGGCACACGGGAACCCGGCCCCATTGTTGGGAGAACCATTCTAATGGCGACACTCTACGAGATATCGGAAGAATTGGCCGCACTGGACGACGCGTTGACGGAATCGGGTGGCGAGTTTGACGCGGACGGAGAGTTGGAAAAGTGGTTCGCAACCGTTCACACGGCCCGGGACGAAAAGCTGGACGGGTATTGCAAACTGATTAGAAACTTGACCGCCCGCGCACTTGCACGCGAAACGGAATCACGCCGGTTGACGGACCGCGCCGCGGTGGACCGTGCGGCCATTGCCCGGTTGAAGGACCGCCTGTTGTTGTTCTTTGGTGCGCACGGTTACACCAAACTGAATGCCGGTATTTGGACATTGTCGGTGGCCCGGAATGGTGGCAAGTTGCCGCTGTTGGTGCCGGACCCGGAAGTGGTGCCGGAAGAATTCACAAACTTGGTGCCGGTCATTGACCGGGCACGAATCCGGGAATACTTGGAACGCGGGAACGAATTGCCGTTCGCCAGACTTGGCGAACGTGGTTTTAATCTGAGAATCACATGAACGACGAACCCGAAAGATATGTTATTGAACGCGACGGTGACGGACGTTTCCGGGTACGCAACACGGAAACCGGCCGGGTGGTGGTGGACTACGTCAGACTGGACGTGGCCCGCCGCGCCAAACAGGCATTGGACTCCGTGATTGGCCGGGCAATGTGGCCGGACGCACTGGACGTGGAAAAAACTTTGCCCGCGGAATGACCACGGGCAAGCAAACAGTCTTTTCAGTGTGAAAACGGAAAACCGAAACGGATATGCTTTGCTAAAGATAAACCGTTGTAATGGGAGTATACACGGATGGAATCAGAAACAACACCAACGTCGGATAGTCTGCACAAGCAAATGGACGAATTTTTCAAACAGGCGATGGAATGGAAACGCCGGGCACTTAACGCCGAACGCAATTACAACTATTGGCGCAACCGCGCCGAACGTGCCGAAGAACGCTTGGGAATAGTCCCGGCAATTCCGGACGACGACTTGGAACCACCGGCCGCGTGAAACACTTGCACCCTGACACGCCGGTGTTTGGTGTCTTCGAGTGCCGCCAGTGCGGCGAGATTCGCCCGGTGTTGTCGCGCCGCGTGCGGTCACCACGTGACCGGGTTTACCGGTGCAGTCGGTGCATTGAACGAATTTCCGGCAAGCACACATGGCGACTGGTTGGTGACGTGCAGTACTTCGACAACCACATGACGCTTGAGTACTTTAAAAAAGTCTTTCCAAAATTTGACGGGCAAAAGGAATTATTCACGTGAGAAAACGACGAACACAGTTAAACCGTGCAGTGGAAAACCTGCTAATCAAATTGGATATGCAAATGGAAACGCACCGGATTGCATTGCACGACTTGGAAGCGGTGCGAGAATACTTGGTTGGCAGTCTTGAATACGAACCGGACGACGCGCCGGTACTGGACGACGAACAACCGGTGGACGAAATGATAGTTGGTGGACCGCAATGGAAAACCTAGAATTGCGTTGCCAGAAATCCCCGTGCCCGCGGTGCGGGACCGCACTGGACGGCATAATCGCAATAGACCCGGTCACCCGCGGACCGCGTCCCGGTGACGCCACCATATGCGTTTATTGCGCGTGTTGGGCTGTCTTCGATAAAGACTTGGCGTTGCAACCGGCACCCGCGGACTTGGTCCAGTTCTTGGAAAACGAACCGCAGTACCAACAGATTAAGGAAGACGTTTTGGAACACATTGCCATTCGGACCGCGCAACGATATCGGCCGCGGACTTTGGACGGCAATTAAGGAGACACGATGGAAGAACCCAAACGACCGTACACCCCGCCCGTGTTGACTATTTTTGGCACACTGGAAGAAGTAACCAAAGAAGGTGGCAACGTCGGAGACGACGGGTTTTTCGGGTCAAAGGCACACATTTAAACCAGTGTCCACCAACACACAAAACATGATTCTTGCCGGGTGCGTAATTGCCGTTGCGTGTTGGTTGGTGTGGCGATTCTTCGAGAACATGAACAAATGAAACCAGAAACGAAAACGACGTGCGAGTACTGCACAACGACTAAAGAAAAGTTCGCCCGCGATTGGAAGCACTTGGACGAACAAACATTCCGAACCGGCCGGAAACCCGTACGCGCCGAACGCCGGACGCGGTGGTTGTGTCCCCAGTGTGTGGACCGGTGGCAGTCTGATATAGTTGCCCGGCACAATCAGTCATTACACAAAGGAGTCTAAGGAAATGTATATCTCCGTCGTGGTGCCCGCGCTGTTTATGATTATTGGTGCCGTCGTGTACTTGATTTCAACCCGGCAACAAGTGTCGGAGTTGGGACGACTATTGTTCGCCGCCGGTGCGTTCGCGTTGGCTTTCGGACTTGCCACCACCCGGTTTACCGTCTGAATCCGTAAACAACCAGCCCAGTGCCGCGTAGTCGGCCACCGATAGTGCCAAGTCGCCGTCCACGGTGCCAACGTCTATCGGGTCGCCCCACCATTCTATTTCCGTTGAAAGCAAATCTTTCCACCCGGCATTGAACGCCGCCCGATTCTCCGCCGGGATTTCAAATTGGCCGGGCATGCCGTCAACGGGTGTGCCGTGCAACTCCAACAGTTTCGTTTGTGCGTCGGCCAGTGTCCCCGCTTCGTCACGTGCAAACTTAACTATCCGTCCCAGTTTGTACGCCAGTTTGGGAGATTTCGGTTTTGCGTCACCCAGTGCGGCGATTGCGTTCATAGAATTGTGTAAGTCACCCAAAGTTAACTTGATATTTGCCCCCTTTATGCCAGTGTCAAATCAACGTCCCCGTTATAGATTATGTTGTAGTAGCAAGACAACTGTGATGGTGTTGCCATGTCGGTGTCAATCAGAATTGAGTAAGTCACCGAGTTAAAACCCGCTTGTGTGATACGACTTGCAATTCCCACCGTGCCGGACGCGTGTGCCGCGTGTGAAATGGCATTGAACCCACCCGCCGCTGTAACGCCGGACCACGCACCGTAAGGTGGCGGACCACCCGCCGGTGCCCCGTCTTCAACCGCGTCAAATCCGCCCGTATTGTTTGCGCCGTTGTGAAAGGACGTAAAGTTAATCTTGCGTCGGTAAATCTGAATGTTGAATGACGGTGACACTTGTTTGGCAACAAAAAACAAGTGGATTTCCCCGCCGCACGCAAGGTGGTCCGCCACTCCGTAGTTAATCGAAAACAGTGCCACCAGTGTGTTGTCAATCAGTTCTTTATAACCGCCCAACAACATTCGTTCATTTGCCACAGTGCCCCCGCGTGTAACGGTACGGAACGACATGACCGCCGACCGCGTGGCGTCGAGTGCCGCTTGCCACCGAACGTCCACGGCCGCGGCCAGTCTTGCGCCAACGGTTGCGGAATCCAGTTTGTACGCCTCAGACATTCCGAACCCGACCGCCGGTGTGCCGGTGCAGTCCAGTGTACGGTTGTGCGTGGTGACAATCGCCGCCGTGGTGCCGGTAATGTAAGTTGACGAAATGCCGGTGGTGAAAATGTCAAAGGTGGACCCGCCGGAAATTGCCGCACGGATTCCGCTGGACCTGTACACAGATAAAGTGGTGGACCCGGAAACCAATGCAATCACGCCGCCGCCTTCGTTGGAATCGTACCGGCCGTCGATTCGGCATTGTTCCACCAGTGACCCGACCCACCCGCGGAACCGGATTCGCCCAATATAATCTTGGTCGTTCAGATTGGTTGTTCCGGTACCGCGTGCCCGGTCAAAGGTAATGAGAAGTGGATTGGCCGTTGCCCCGTTGTATATGCCGGTGATTGTTGGGTCGGTTGCCAGTGGCGAGATTATCCACTTGAAGTTGGCGTCCGCCGCCCGGTCCACGGTGAGAGAACCGCCCAATGTAACGTTGGCACCCGATACGCCGGAGTTGGCAACCGCGGCAAATGCACCCGTACCGGAATTCCGGTATTGAATCTCAGTCAGTGTGCCCGCCGCCGTCGCGGACCCGCCCGCCGCGGCGATAGTGATTCCACCCGCGGAATTAGTAATGGTTATGTTGGCACCCTGAGTCAGATTGGCGAGTGTGTAACCACTCCCATTGCCAATCAGAAGTTGCCCGGACGCCGGTGCGGACCCGGTGCCGGTCCCGCCACGCGCAACGGTTAGAATTCCCGAAGTAATGTCGGCGGTCGACAATGCCGACCAAGTTGGTGCCGCACCGAACCCGGTGGACTTCAAAAACCCGGTACTGGACGGTGACGCCAGTGCCGCGAACCAACCCAGATTGTCTTTGTAATAAATGGCCCCGGCAGAACCATTCGAGAACGAGAACCCGCCGGTTGCCACGGAAAAGATATTCGACCCGGCAACCAGTGTGATTCCGACGTTGTCGGAAATGGACACGTAGTTCGTGGACAGCCCCGCCACCAGTCGCGCCGTTGGACCGTCGGTCGTGTACTCCCCAGTCAGTGCCGCCAGTCGTGACGCATTGACCCCGCCAACCCGGCCCCGGACGCGGAATTCTCCGGCAACGTCGCCCGTGTTCAGATTGGTTGCCACGCCCCGTTGGCGGTCAATCACAACCAACGCCGGTGTGGCAGTGGCCCGAAATTCCGTCAGAGTTATGGAAACGTCGGCACCGAGTACCGGAGACAGTACGATTTTCTGGTCCGAAGACCCGGCCGCGTCCGTGGTGATTGTGCCGCCGAAAGTTACGTTGGCACCCGAAACCAGACTGTTGGAAATGGCACCGAACGCCCCCGCATTGCGGTATTGGATTTCCGAAAGTGTCCCGGCCGGTGTGGTGCCGCCGCCGGACGCCGCGATGGTGATTCCACCGCTGGACGGTGTAATGGTGATATTCGCGCCCGCAGTTAATCCGGCAACGGTCCACCCGCCAATGGAATTCCCAATGTGCAGTTGCCCGGAAGTCGGTGCCGTCCCCGTTCCGGTCCCACCTTGCGCCACGGTCATGACGCCGCCAATGTCGGACGCCGTGATTGCCGCGTAGACTGGAATGGTGCCGCCGGTGGACTTTAAGAACGTGCCGGTGGCACCGATTGCCAGTGCGCCAAACGCGGTGCCGCTTGACCGGTATTGCAGTTCGTTTGCCGACCCCGCGGGACTCGCACCGCCCGCAGTTGCCGCAATGGTGATAGTCCCGGACCCGGGTGTGATGGTGACATTGGCACCGGCAGTCAACCCTGCTAACGCGTACGCGCCCCCAGACGTGCCAATCAGAAGTTGCCCGGCACTTGGTGCGGCCCCGGTTGCCGTGCCGCCTTGCGCGATGGTAAAGACGCCGGAAATGTCAGTCGCCGCAATGGTGGAATAAACCGGAATCGCGCCGCCCGCGGATTTAAGAAACGTTCCGTTGGCACCGATTGCAATGGCCCCGAATGTGGACGCGTTCAAGCGGTACTGTAGTTCGGACGCGGACCCGGCCGGGAACGCACCCGACGCACTGGACGCCGCGGCGATAACAATTCCACCGTCCGTTGGCGTGATGGTAACGTTGGCCCCGGCAGTCAGCCCCGCCACCGTCCACCCGCTTGACGCATTGCCGATTAACAGTTGCCCGGCACTTGGTGCCGTCGAAGTCCCCGTGCCGCCGCGTGCGATACTGAGAACCCCGGACAAAATGTCCCCCGCGGCCAAGTTCGCCCACGCCGGAAGACCTGACACGGACTTCAGAAACCCGGACCCGATTGCCAGTGGCGCAAACCACCCCAGTGCGTCTTTGAACCAAATGGACCCCGTGGCCCCGTTGGACAAGGTGAACCCGCCGTCATTGACGGAAAAGGTGGTGCCCGCGCCGGAGATAATCGCCGCCGACCCGGACGCGTAGAAGACAGCCCGGCCACCCGTTGCCGTGGAAGTACCGCCCGCCAGTCGCAAAATGCCGCCGTCGGTCGAATCCCACTGGCAGTCGATAACACCGACATTGACCGGACCGCCACCCACCCGGCCGCGGAAACGGATTCGCCCGGTGTAGTCCCCGGACGCCAAGTTGGTTGGACCGGCCCGTGCCCGTTCAAAGTCCAGAAGAATCGGTGTGGTGGTGCTTGCGATTTGTTGGCCCCGGAGTTGTAAATCCGTGCCGGTGGTATTGAACCACCATTCAAACGCCGGGTCGGACTGCCGGTCCACGTGCAGTCCGCCGCCGACATAGACGACGCCGCCGCCCGTCACGGCTGTATACGGAATGGCACCAAACGTCGTGGCATTGTCCCGGTACTGAATTTCGGACCCGGACCCCGCCGGATAAGTCGGTGCCGCCACACCAGCGGCCGCAATGGTGACGCCGCCGCTTGACGGTGTAATTGTGATGTTGGCACCGGCAGTTAATCCCCCGACGGCATACCCGCCGCCAGTGGTGCCAATCAAGAGTTGGCCCGCGGACGGCACGGATGCTGTGCCCGTGCCGCCACGGGCAATGGCTAGGATGCCGGAAGTTATGTCGGCCGCGTCAATCACCGAGTACACCGGCAACGCGCCGCCGGTGGATTTAAGGAATGTCCCCGACACTCCGATTGCCAGTCCGCCAAACGTGGACCCGGACAACCGGTACTGGAGTTCGGACGCCGTGCCGCCGGGACTTGTCGGCACCGCCCCGGTGGCCGCGGAAATAGTTATGCCGCCGGATGTGGGCGTAATGGTGACGTTTGCACCCGCAGTCAGCCCCGTAACCGCGTATCCACCCGTCGATGTGCCAATGAGAAGTTGGCCGGAAGTCGGTGCCGTGGACGTTCCGGTGCCGCCTTGCGCGATTCCCCATACACCGGAAACGTCCGCGACTGAGATTCCGGCATAAACCGGAACCGTCCCGTTGGACTTTAGAAATGTGCCCGCGCCGCCAACCGCCAGTGCCGCGAACCGGCCCAGTCCGTCTTTGAAATACAACGCGCCGGTGGACCCGTGCGAGAACGTGAACCCGGCCGACGACACGGTAAAGACGGAAGACCCGGCCACCAGTGCCACGTTGGTGTCGGCCACCAGAACGTAATTGGCACCCGTCGGCCCGGAGATTCGGACCAGCCCGCCGTCGTCCGTCGTGTATTCCCCGGTGACGGAACCCAGTTTCGAGAACCCGGATTGATAACCCCGGAACCGGACTTCCCCGGCCACGTCGCCGGAAACCAAGTTGCCCGGCAATCCGCTTGTGCCCCGGCCCCGGTCAAACTGAATGAGAATTGGTGTCGTGGTGCCGCGATACTCCGTCAACGTCAGTTGGGTGTCCCCGGCAACTAACGATTTCAGTTCAATCTTTTGGTCCGAAGACCCGGCCGCGTCGACCGTCAGAACGCCACCCAGAAAGAGATTGGCACCCGAAACGGCAGAGTTTCCCACGGCACCGAACGACGTGCCGGTTAAGCGGAATTGAAGTTCGGTTGCCACTCCGCCCGGATTCGCCGGTGCCGCCGCGCCCGCCGCGGAAATGGTGACCCCACCCGACGACGGAGTAATGGAAATGTTTGCCCCGGCAGTCAGCCCCGCCACCGCGTACGTTCCGTCGGACTTGCCAATAAAGAGTTGACCCGCAGTTGGTGCCGTTCCGATTCCAGTGCCGCCGCGTGCAATCGGGACCAGACCCGTGGCAATGTCGGCCCCGTCCAGTGGTGCCCACGCCGGAAGTCCTGATACGGATTTTAAAAACCCGGTGCCAATCGGAAGTGCCGCAAACAGTCCCAGTGCATTCTTGAAGTAAATGGACCCCGGCCCGCCGTGCGAAAAGGCAAAACCCGCGTTGGAGATATCCAACCGGTTGGACCCATAGACCAGTGACAGCCCCGAATTCTCCGACAACCAAACGTAGTGCGTTCCAGTGCCGTCCACCGCCAACCGCGCAATCGCGCCGTCCGTTGCGGAATATTCCCCGGTTAGTGTCATTAACCGGGCAAACGTTCCACCCACCCGGCCCCGGATTCGATACTCTCCGGCAATGTCCCCGTCGGCAAGATTGGACGGCAACGCCAGTGTCCCGTGTGCCCGGTCGATTGCCACCAGTGTTGGAGTTGAACCGCCGCGGTACTCCGTCATGACCACCGAAACGTCCCCGGCCGGAAGTGCCGTCAGAACGATTTTTTGGTCCGCCGCCCCTGCCATGTCGACGGTGACCACGCCGCCGAAAAAGACGTTGGACCCGGAAACGGTCGTGTTGGGCACCGCGCCGAAGACCGGACCGGGTGCCCGGAATTGCAGTTCAGTCCCAGACCCCGCCGGTGTTGTCGCCGCCGACCCGCCGGACGCCGTGATTGTTATGCCGCCGTCGCCCGGTGTAATGGTGATATTGGAACCGGCCGTCAGTCCGGCCACCGCGTACGTTCCGTCAGTCTTTCCAATCAGTAATTGCCCGGTGGCCGGTGCCGTTCCCGTCCCGGTGCCACCGCGTGCAACCGACAACACACCGGACGTAATGTCGACCGCCGACATTGCCGACCAACCGGGCAAACTGCCATTGGATTTTAGAAATGTATTTGCCGCACCGATTGGAATTGGAGTAAATCCGGTGATGGTGTCTTTGTAGTAAATCGCACCCGCGGCCCCGTGCGAGAAGTAGAACCCGGACGGCCCAATGGAAAACGAGTTCGTGCCCGCCACCAGTGCCACGCCGGAGAATTCAGACAGCCACAAATAGTTTCCACCCGACCCCACGGCAAAACGCGCCACCGGCCCGTCCGACCCGGACCATTCACCCGTAACCGCCGCCAGTCGCGTGAATGCACCGCCCACCCGACCGCGCACGCGAAATTCCCCGGCCACGTCCAAGTCCGCCAGATTGGCCGGACTTCCCGTGTTGCCCCGTGCCCGTTCAATCAGAACAAGTGCCGGTGTGTTCGTCCCCCGGTACTCCGTTAAAGTAACGGAAACGTCCGCCGCAGTTACCGCAGTAAGTTTTAATGTTTGTTCCGGTGCCCCGGCCATGTCCAGTGTGAGTTGTCCACCCAGTGTGACGTTGGCCCCGGACACCGCAGAATTGGCAACCGCCTTGAATGCTGTGCCGGTTAATCGGGACTGGATTTCAGTGCCGACCCCGTCGGGATTGGACGACCCGGCCGCGGAAATTGTCACCGTTCCGTCCACCGCCGACGACACGGTGATGTTGGTGCCCGCGGTAATTGCGGCCACGTTGTAAGTGCCGTCCGCCTTGCCGATTAAGATTTGCCCATTGGTTGGAACCGTCCCCGTGCCCGTTCCACCCCGCGCCACCGGAACCACTCCCGTGGTGAAATCCGACGCCGACAGCGCGGCCCAGTCCGGCACCGTGCCGTTGGACTTCAGATAAGTATTTGCCGCGCCGATTTCCCGCGCCGCAAAGAATCCCAACCCGTCTTTGAAATAAATGGCACCCGCGGCACCGTGAGAAAACGTGAACCCCGCGTCATTAACGGAAAAGAGTTTCCCGGATGGTGACCACAACCCGATAGAACCGGACTGGTAAACCACCACCCGCGCACCCGCGGTGGTATTCGGACCGGCACCAAGTGTCAGTACTCCGCCGTCCGTGGTCGTCCATTGGGTGTCAATAATTCCAATGGTTGACATAGTGCCGCCCACGCGACCCCGGAACCGGATTCGTCCCACGTAATCGGAATCCGAAACGTTGGTTGGACCACCGGCAGTGCCGCGGCCCCGTTCCATGTCGATTTGCACCGGAGTTGCGGACCCGTCGAATTGTTGCCCCTGCAACAACAGATTGGTCCCCAGTGGATTGAGAACCCACCGGAAAGACGCGTCCCCGGCCCGGTCAGTGGACACGGTGCCGCCGAAAGTTACATTGGCCCCGGCCACGGCAGAATTGGGAACGGCACCGAAAGTCGTGGCATTCTGCCGGTACTGAATTTCGGTTGCCGACCCGGCCGGAGTAGTAACCCCGCCGCCGCCGCCGCTTCCACCCGCGCCACCGCCGCCAATCAGTCGCACAACACAGACTTGGTTGTTGGCGATTGTCCCGGCCGACCCAATCACGGAAACCGGAATGCCGCGTGCCGTGCCCGCGTCGACGATGGTGCCCGCGATTGTGTAGCGGACCCAGTTGGCCGCGTTGTCTTTTTCCTGTATGTAAATCGTGTCGCCGGGCACCAGTGAATCAAAGACCAGCGACGTGTCCACGCCGTTATTGTCTTCTTCGGCAATGGCAATGGACGTGGCCGCACCCATGTCCGTGTTGTCCGCCCGCACGAACCCGTCCGCCGGTGGCCCGGAAACCAGTGTCGACCACCGCCATTCCGACGTGTACACATTGGAGACTAGATTCTTCCACCGGGTGCCGTCCCACGTGAACAAGTCGTTCCCAACGAACCCCAGTGGTTTCCAACCCGGATAGTCGGGTGCCGGTGCCGTTGTTGGTGCGGCCAGAAATTGCGGCACCCACAAGAACCCCGCCGTGGCCGCGGCTGGTAGATTGTCCCGGCCCGCCACCACATTCAGTTTGGAATCGAGAAGCAACGACCGGGTGCCGTACGTGTCGTCGGCAAACCCGATCATGCCTTTTCCAACAAAGAATTCTATTGCCGTTGGAATGGCGGAAGTCGTCACCACGTCGTCAGCGCGGAAATCTATCCGGGACGCAAACATCCGGTGTGTTGCCGCCGGTGGTTCGGCCGCGTGCGCACCCACCGCGATTCGTCCCAGTACGTCGTCCTTGACCACGGCAAACGTGGTCGAATGTCCGCGCAACAAGTGAATCCGTGCCGGTTCAAATGCTGAATCTTCCCGCCGGTACACTGCCGGTGTGCCGGTTGTGAATCCTTCTTCCACGGCAGAGAAGACCGCCGCGTGGCCCCGCGGCCATTCTTCCGTTAAGTTCTGGTCCAGTGCTTCGCCAACGTCGAACCCGTTTTCAGTGCCGAAAATCTGTTGACCCAACCAGTGCTTGCGCCCGCCAATATGCTGTATGCGTGGAATGGCCGCGAGAATCCCCGGTGTAAACGGTCCCGCTTCCCGCAAGTAGTCCACGCCCAGTTCAAACGTCTGGTATCCGGACCCGGACGCGCCGGACACCTTGTCGGAGTCTTGCGGCCCCACGGTGCCCGTTCCAACCGCCGGTACTCCGTCTTGTGACAGCGGTACGGACGCGTAGGTAAACGACAACGTGTCAGACCACGGCCCCCACTCCAGTGTTGCCAGTTTGTCGGCATACGTCGCGCCGGTTGCCCGTGCAGTGGAACCGGCAGAGTGCCGCACCGCGACCGTGTGAACGTTGGAAGTGGTGAGAATTGGCAACGTGCGGACAATGTCCACAAAGTCCGGCAGTTCGTCGTATTCCTGATCGTGCGCGGGTCCGCCCATGTCCACGTCGTAAGTGAACAGTGAATTTTCCGGACCGATAACAATTTGCCGCACGCGGGAAAACCGATTCCAGTGGTCAATCCCAATCCGTACAAATTCGTAATTGGGTGTGCCGACGACCGCCAGAACCGGTTTTGTCAACGCGCCGGTTTCGTTCCCACCGCCGCCGGTGGCAAACGGTGCCCGTTCGACCAAGTCTTTGAATTCAGTTGCCGAAGTGCGCCCCACCGCCCGCACCGTGATTGGCCGCGACACGTCGGTGGACAACGGAATTGTCACTTCCTGATTAAGTGGAAACGCGCCCAAGTATTGCGCCGCGGCCGCACTTTCGTCGGCATAGTGCCAGTAGATTTCGGCCGTCTCCGCTTGTTTGACAATGGTATTAAGCGGAACGGCATTGGACGCCGCATACACCAACGCGGCCGTCGGGTTTATCTCCGTGTCGGCCACCACCTTCGTCAGCATTGACGCCACTTGCCCAAACCCGCGATTTATCCGGAGTATGACGTTTTCTCCGACCGGCAAGGCAATCGGAATATCGGCAATGCGAGTGCCGATAATCGGAACCGTGGTAAAGTCCGTGCCCGTTGAAATGCGGTACACAGTCGCCATCAGTGGTGCCCCGTCCACCGGCCCGCGAATCTTCGTCACGTCGTCAATTAGTGCGTAGTCAAATGCGGCGATTTTTGCCATTTAGACTATTGGCCGGACCTGATATTCCGCCGACCCGTTCAGATTGGTGATTGCGATTCGGGCACCCTTTGTCGACGACGCCGGAACCGTGGTTGCCGGAAACACTCCCGTGGTGGTGATGGTAACGTTTATGTTGAACAACAAATCGTAGTTGGACACCACGACCACCGTGCCCGCCGGAACCGGCAGTCGTTCGCCCTTTGCGTGGTCGTAATAGTCGTATTTGAAAGACGCAACAGTTGGCATTTCTTTAGTGGTCCGACGGTGCCGGAGTTGGTACGGACGCCGGGTCCGCCACCACCTTCACAACAATGTGGTCGGTGGCCTGTTCCACGATTTCCGGAATAACAATCGTTGCCATGATTCGCCGGTTTTCCAACCCCGTGTGCCCCTTGTTTGGAAAGACCCGTGGTGGTCGCGGCCGGTCCGCGGGTGCGTTTTCGTTGTTGACATAGTACGAATACGGATACGCTTGTGCCTCAATTTCCATTTGCAGTCCGCCAAGTCGACGCATTTTCATTATGCGGAAGTACTCGAACCGCCCGTCGATATTCGGATAATCCGGTTCATTGAAACCAAGCAACAGCGGCGACCGAACCTTAATTACACGATACTTGTGCAATCCGATTGCGTCACCCAGTGGAAACCACGTTTTAAACTTTATCGAAAGATTGTTCTTCAGTCCGCCGGAATCGAATTCGCCCAAGTCCAGAAGCAACCGCGCCACCCGCACCGCTTCCCCGAACCGCGTTACTCCGAATAGTTGCCACGACTTTTCAATCACCCGGATGGTGGTGTCTCCGAGTGCCCGGCCCGCGGCCAGTTGCGCGTACAAGTCTTCGTAAATAATCGGTTGTTCGGCCCAGTTGTATTTTTGGTCGCCGTTGTCAAACGTGACTTTGACCCGGTTTGGTATTTCCGTTTGGGATTTCTGCGACCACTTCAGACTGGACACGCCGTTTTCAATGAGAATATTTGGCGTCCCGTAGTTGATTGAATCAGTAAACAATGGAATCCCACTGACAAGTGATTCGCCCTGCAACGGCATAACACGGAGTTTTCCATTGACGTGGAACGGTGGCGTGTACCGGCCCGCCAAGCAGACGTTGCGCACCAACTCCCGTGCGTCTTCCCCTTCCATAATCGCGTCGAACCGGGTGCGCGGTATGTCGACTTGTGTTCCGGATTCGTCGACCGTATGCGCCACTTCGTCCGACCACGCATTCAGCCACACCCAGTCGTCCAAATGGAAGTGCGAATACGGGTGCCCCAGTCCCCACCGCCGGTTCGATAGAATCTCCAAAAGCCACCACGCCCGTGAATTCGTGTACTGGACCGTTGACGTGGTTGGCGGATTGTTGAACGTGCGAATTTTCATGCCGTCGACATAGCACGACGCCGAAATTTGTTCCGGTTGCCACACCCGGTTTTCCGTCGGATAGTCCAGTCTCAAAATTGCCGTGCCGGAATAGTTCAACCCGTTGGGAGAGAATCCGGAGTTGTTTTGGCGCAATTCCCCCAAACGTATTTGGACGTTATCCGGTTTCGGAATATTGCCGTTGATTGTCCACCCGTCGATTCCCTGTATCGGTCCTTCGCACACCGCCCACAGTGTGTATAAAAACCCGCGGTCCGGGTGGTCGTACGGAACGTCAGTATAAAAACCAAGCAGTGTCATCGGGTCGACAAATCTCCGACCGGCAACGACGCGTAACGGGTCTTTTAGTACGTTGTCGTTTGCTTGAGTACTGCCGACGAACCGGTTGCGTTTCTTGCCGCTGTATGGGAGTTGTTCGATTATTACGTCAAACGCCAGATACGACTTGTCGTCCGTCAGTCGCGCCACACAGTCCGACCGCGATTGCCGCGGACACGACGTAAACCCCGGCACTCCGATTGTGCCGCCCGGTAAGTCGATATCGTACGGGCAATCATTCGCGGCCCGTTGCGCCAGTGTCGGCAAGTACTTCAACCCGGTCACCGGGTCCACCAGTCCACCGAATTGTGCTTGGCAACCCGGAAAGATAATTCGACGCGGCAATTTGATATCCGGACTGCGGAACCCTTCCGCCACCGGGATTTTGAAGTGGCCCCGGCCAATGTCTTTTGGTTGTTTCATGAACCCCCAAAAGTATTCGCCCAAGTAACCGCCCGCCGCGCCGTCCGGCAACCAGTACAAAACTTTGACTTGCGTTCCTTCGCCCGACAATAACCACAAGTCTTTGATGGTGTTGTCCGGGTCTTCAAACTGCAACGCAATTTCGTCGTCCCCCATGTCAGCCGACCCGGTCATGTCCAGAAATTGATTGGCTTTAAAACGTGGTTCGACGTACGTGATTCCGTTGGCACTCAGAGTTGACCCCGGCATTATGTCCACCACGTTGGTGTTGCCGTAATAACGCACGTCCGCGCCGTGATTCCACGCAACGGCAACGATTTCCTGTATGCGGATTGCCCACGTGCCGTTGAGAATGTCTATAACGGACGGTGGTACCGGTGAAAGATTTGGCATTGATTGAAGCTAACCGACCCAACCGCGGACTTGTTTAATGTCGACCGAGTAGGAATAAATCATGCGGTCAACCCCGGATTGTTGCATGGTGAAAATTGGCGAGACAAAGCGGACCATTGTTGCAGTGCGTTCCGGTATCGGTCGCCCGAAGTCGACGAACCAGAACGGTTGGTTGCCTTGAGACATACAAATTGCGTGCAAGTCGAGTAGATACCGCCCGCGTGGAATCGGCCCCCCGATTGGTGCCCCCAATTTTGATTTGCGTTGGATTGGCGGACCGTTGCGCGACACCGCGTTCCAGTTTAGCGTCCAAGTCCACGTGCCGCCGTCAATGCCGACTATCGCCGCTTTGTAAAACCCGTCCCCGAAGTCGGCCGTTATAACTCCCCATTCAATGGACCGCACCGCGCCGGTTTGCCCCGCGTCTTGCAATAAGTCCAGATTGTCGCCAACTGCCATTACGTTCCCTTACGCCGGACCGAATACGACCCGGCCGAATTGGTTTACAAACTCCGCGTTGGTTCGCGCCTGTTGAACGACTGCCGACGCCGCCGCGTCCGGACGTTGTGCCGCACCTTGCACAAAGACTTCCCCGGCCGGTTGAGAAATTATCTTCTGACTTGCCGCCGTGTTGGCGTCCAGTGCATTGATTAACTTGTCAAACGCCGCCGCCGGTACTCCGCCGATTTGCCCGGTAATATCTCCCCGGCCAAGTGTTTGTTGTTGTGGCGTTGCCGCCCCGCC